>PDWI01000015.1_pt1 | contig 207921 bp, 167 predicted proteins | sample 1430891 | NCBI WGS metagenome assembly PDWI01 (sample SAMN01162508, study PRJNA174530) | Oral metagenome, whole genome shotgun sequencing project. | biome: Marine environment; feature: Marine mammal; material: Swab sample of the gingival sulcus; isolation source: swab sample of gingival sulcus... | reverse complement strand
GGCCTCTTCTCTTCTGATCCGCATAAATGTTTGTTTGCACTTGTATTTATGCCAGAGAGGGAGGCCTTTTTCAACTCCTTTGTGAGCGATGCAGGCTAGGCAGGCCCGCAAAAGTCGAAATCGAGGCGAATGACCACCGGAATGGGCTTCGGGAATCGCTACCTACACCGTGATCACGACACCGCTATCATGACCATGACGGTGCAACATTCAGGTTGGGGTTCCATTGTTGGTGGGGGCGCCGGAGCTTTGCCCAAATTCGTTCTCCAAACAAAAATATATCTTCAAGCCTTGTTTATTCAACATTTTTCCACACATCAAACCACTTCAATCTATCAAATTCCAAGAGTAATTTAATTCTCTATATTTTACCGAAACAGAAAACGGACGTAGATTCGATTCCCGCTCAGAGGTCTCCTGTAATCACTCGGTAAACTCGACTCTGAAAGTGACAATGTCGCATGTTTTGTCGTAAGTTTGTCGCAAGTTGCTGTCACAAGATGTCGCAAGTTCAAACCCGAAGAATGTAGATCAATTGGTTCGTAGCACCTTCCATCGTTATCAGTTCATTATCCAGCATTCCTTTGAGGTCGCGTTGCAGGCTTCGCCGATTGACTTCGGGGCAGATGCTTTCAAAGTCCTGAATGGCGAGTTTCCCGTTTTGCAGCAGGTAACCAAGGGCCTTGCTTTGGCGCTCGTTCAGGCTGTGCTTTTGCACCAGAACATCTCGGCGGATAACCTGTTCGTCGCGCTCTTTGACTTCAACCATCTGAGTTTCAAGTCCGGTGATGAAATAGTCGAGCCAGTCGGTCATGTCCATGTCGTTTTCACGAACACTCTGAATCTGCTTGTAGAAAGTCGGCCGGTCACGGTCGTAGTATTCACTGATGGTGAAAAGACGCTTGAAATCATATCCGGCTTTGTAAAGGCAGAGCGTAGACAGCAGGCGTGAAGTCCGACCGTTTCCATCGAGAAACGGATGGATGTGCACCAACTGGAACTGTGCGATGCCACTGATTAGTACCGGGTGAACATCCAAATCACCGTTCCCTTTCGCGTCCCATTTTCGGATAGACAATGCCGTCTTTCGAACCACCCAGACGATCATAAACTTGACTACCCAGCCATTTGGAAACCACATCCTGCAGTTCCGGCTTGCTCATGTAGTTGGTAAACAGCTCTTCGTTGAGCTCCATGCGTTCGATAAACAGAGACTCCAGCACCTGGCGGAAGACCAGCTGGAACTTGTCGAGAGGGTTTACTTCGGCTGCTTTGCGCAAGGATTCGTTCTGACTGGCGGCCTCGGCGATCTGATCGAAGAAAAGCTGGTCCGCTTCGCTCAACTCGGCACCGAAACGCTCGTTGATGATGTCGATGAGGCGGGAGAGCGTGACGTATTCTTCGCGAACCTCGCCAGTGCCAACCTCACGCGGCCCGTCGAGCGGCTTGGCATAGCCTTCGGTCAGATTGATCGATCCTTCGCTGATCTTCTGCAGCCGGTAGTAGTCAAGCTCCACCTCATCGTCAAACTGGTATCCTGGCCCGGTTCTGCGCTTGGGTAGTTTCAAGACCAGGTGGCGCAGATAGGTAAAGAGCTTTTCCAGATCGCTGTCCTGGTAGGGAATCACCTGACTTAAAAAACTGTAGAGATTGCGAAACGCTTGGGTCTTACCGCGCCACAGTTCGGCCTCTTCCTCCTCGTCATTTTGCAGCTGGGCAAAGCGGGCCTTTGCCTGATCAAGCAGGGCATTCATGTTCTTGTGGTCGGTCGGGCTTTGGCGGCGCTTGGGCGCGAAGAAGATACGCGAAAATTCGTCTACCTCGTCTTGAAGGTAGACGCCCGATCCGTCCAGCTCGGCCTTTACCTCGTACAGCCGATCCGGATCGACTTCCTCGCCCATGACCGAACCGTCGTAATACTGGCGAAACGCCTCCTGGATCTCGTCCGGGTCGTTGACGAAATCGAGCACGAAGGTGTCGTCTTTCAGCGGATGGGTACGGTTCAGGCGCGAGAGGGTCTGCACCGCCTGAATTCCGGCCAGGCGCTTGTCCACGTACATGGTGTGCAACAGCGGCTGGTCAAAACCGGTCTGGTACTTCTCCGCCACCAGCAGTACCCGATGGTCGGGCTTGGCGAAAGTCTTCGGCAGCTCCTTTTCTTTCAAACCACTGTTCATCTCGACTTCGGTGTAGGTCTTCTCGGGTACCTTGTCGTCTTCCACCGTGCCGGAAAAGGCTACCAGGCTCATGATGGAGTAGCCCTTTTCGCTGATGTAGCGGTCGAACTCCTGCTTGTAACGCACTGCCTCCAGCCGCGAACCGGTGACCACCATCGCCTTGGCACGGTCGCCGATCTTGTGGCGAGTATGCTGCTGGAAGTGCTCGACCATCACCTCGGTTTTCTGGCCGATGTTGTGCGGGTGCAGGCGCATGAAGCGCGCCAGCGCCCGGGCGGCCTTCTTGCGCTCGACGTTGGGGTCCTCCTCGGCCTTTTTGATCAGTTTGTAGTAGGTCTTGTAGCTGACGTAACTTTTCAGTACATCCTCGATGAATCCTTCCTCGATGGCCTGGCGCATGGTGTAGCGGTGAAAGGGCTCGCCGCCCCGGCCGAAGATTGCCAAGGTCTTGTGCTTGGGGGTGGCGGTAAAGGCGAAGAAGCTCATGTTGGGCTGGCGACCGCGCTTGGCCATGGAGCGAAACAGTCGTTCCAGCTCCGCTTCATCTTCTTCCTGCGCTGCTTCGCGGGCCTTGCGGATCAGTTCGGCACCGCCCAGCACGCCTTTGAGTTCGGTGGCCGTCTCTCCCGATTGGGAGCTGTGCGCTTCGTCGATGATCACCGCGTATTTACGCGTTGGCAGATGACTGTTTCCAGAACCGCGCTCCTCGGCCAGTTTCATCAGCTGGCCGGAGACGAAAGGGAATTTCTGCAAGGTGGTGATAATAATCGGTACACCCGATTCCAGCGCCTCTGCCAGTTGCTTTGAGTCCTCGTCGATCTTCTGCACCACCCCCTGACGGTGGTCGAACTGATAGATGGTGTTCTGCAACTGGCGATCGAGCACTACCCGGTCGGTGATCACCACCACGCTGTCGAAGATGCGCCCGTTCTGCTCGTTATGCAGTGAGGAGAGTCGATGCGCCAGCCAGCCGATGGTGTTGCTCTTGCCACTGCCCGCCGAGTGTTCCACCAGATAGTTATGCCCGACGCCCTCGCCACCCGCCGCCGTCACCATCTGTCGTACCGCCTGCAACTGGTGGTAGCGGGGAAAGATCATCGTCTCCTTGCGCACCTTCTTGCCTTCATCGCTGACCTTCTCGTCGATATCCAGATGAAGAAAACGCGCCAGCAGGTCGAGCAGGCTATCTCGTTGCAACACCTCTTCCCAGAGATAGGCGGTCTTGTAGTTGCGGCCGTCTTTATCCGGCGGATTGCCCGCGCCGCCGTCCCAGCCCTTGTTGAACGGCAGGAAATGGGTGCTGGTTCCGGCCAGGCGCGTGGTCATGTGGGCCTCTTCGGTATCCACGGCGAAATGCACCAGGGTGCGTTTGGTAAAAAGGAAGAATGGTTCGCGCGGGTCGCGGTCGTGACGATACTGGTGGATGGCATTGGCCGCCGTCTGGCCGGAAAGGGGATTCTTCAGCTCCAGCGTCACCACCGGAATGCCGTTGACCGACAGCACTACGTCCAGCGATTTCTTGTTCTTGCCGCTGAAATAGAGCTGCCGGGTGATGCCCAGCCGGTTGGCGCGGTAGCGCGCCGCAAGCTCCGGGTTGAGGCCGTGAGCCGGGCGGAAAAAGGCGATGCGCAGGGTCTTGCCGAAGCACTTGAAGCCGTGGCGCAGAATGGTTAGCGCGCCGTGGGTGTCCAGCCATTTGGTGAGCGCCGAGAGCACCCGCTCGCCGGTCTCTGCTCCGTGCAGAGTCTCCAGCTTTTCCCAGGTCTTGGCCTGGGTCTCACGGATGAAGGTCAGCGCCTCGTCGGGGAAGATGGCTCGCTCGGTGTCGAAAGCGCCTGAGGCCAGCTTGCAGTAACCGTCATTCAGCAACACTGCTTCGATGGCGGTTTCAAAGGCGGCTTCGGAAGTTTGTTTCATGGCGTGGTTCTCGCAATCTTCTTCTCCAGCCAGAACACAATCACTTGCGCATATTCCGGCAGGTTTCCTGGCTGGGTTCCGTCCCAGTTCTGCAATTCCTGCGCAGCGTTCAGGTTTCCTTTCCCCAGCCGTTGCTTGAATGCGTCAAGCACCGCCTTGCGATTGCTCACAAGCTGGCCAAGGTTGAGGTTCAAAATATTTTTGATCTCGGTATCGATGGCAGCGTCATCGGAGGTAATTTCTCCATTGCCCAGAAACTTGAAGTGTCGCTCTACAGGCTGTGCCGGATCAGCCGGGTAAAAACACAAATTCCTGTTGCCCTTGCGGGTATCGCAATGCTGCTCCCGTTCAGGGCGACCATGACCGCCCAGGCAGGCGCCCAACAAGTTGCGGTAATCCAGTTGCCGGGCCGGATACGCTGCTTGGCATTGCCAGTGTTCGATCTTCATGCTGGTCGCATTGGGACGGATGCGCGACTGGCAGTAGCAGCAAAGACCCCGCTGCTCGGTCACCAGAGATTGCCGCAGGGCATTTTTGTCCATGTAGTTGTTATAACTTGCGTGTGGCTGTTGCCGGTGCTTCGTCAGCGAATTGGGTTCGCGGTTCTTTTGGATGGTGCGCATTACTCCGAGCCCTCCAGAAAGGTGATCAGCGATTTGGCGCGGGTCAGCTCCGGTTCGTGTTCGCCTAACTGCTGTTCCAGCGTGGTAATCATTGCACGGGCCTGCGTGAAATCCTCTGCATCGATCAGCTCGAATAGGGCGCGCAGTTCCATTTCCATCTGCTTGTTTCGCACCGGTGCATCCATTAGTTCATCTAGAACGCGATTAGCATCCATACCGTAGGCTTCTGTCGGCGTAATCGTGACAACCTTGTCGTTCTGAAACTCCAGAAAGCGCACGCAGCGCGCCTCGACCTCACCCAGCACCAGCGGCGAATGGGTGGTCACCACAAACTGACAGTTTTGAAAGACGCTACGCAAACGGCCCAATACATCTCGTTGCCATTTCGGGTGCAGGTGCAATTCGATCTCGTCGATCAGCACCAACGCCACACCTTCGGCAATGGGATTGTCACTTTCAGGATTGGCGATGGCCAGGCGGCGGGTCAGGTCGAATACCAGCGCCAGCAGGCCGCGTTCGCCGTCGGAGAGTTGATGCAGGTAAAAGGACTGCCCTCGCTTATCCACCACAAAGCCGAGGCGCGGGCTCTCCTGAATGTGCAGGTTGGTGAATTCCGGTACCAGTTCGCTTACGACGGATCGCAGGGCATCCAGCACCTTCCGGCGGCGTGGCGCGGTGGCTGTGCCCAGCTTTTCCTGGGTGCGGAACCAGTGCATAAACTCGCGCAGCTCGACTTCGCGGTCGTGCAGGGCACGGCCGAAGGCGATGGAGGGATCTAATAAGGGCTTGGCTTCCGGCAGGGTGCGGGGCTGGCCGGGCAGTTGGCGCTTGGGGGTGAAGTAGACCGCCAGCGGCGGGTTAGCGGCGCTCTTAAGCTTGGCCAGCGCGGCACGGGTCTCTTTCATGCCCGCTTCAAGGTTGCCGGTCAGGGTGCGGGCGCCAAGTGATTCGACAAAATCGGTGGTTTCTTCTGTGGTTTCAGCTTGCCGCAGTATCATGAAACGGTCGCCCTGTTCCTCGGTGACCCGCGAGCGCTGCACCCCGGCGTTGATGGTCTGGCCGTCGATCCGCAGACGGACCGACACCTCCAGTGAGCTCTTGTCGCCGTGAATGTCGTCGTCGGTGAAATAGATGGCCGTGGAACGCGACGGGGTGAACTCCGGCATGGCGCGGGAAAGCACCACCGCCATCGCCCGCAGCAGCGTGGACTTGCCGACACCGTTGACTCCTGCGATCAGGGTAACGTCTCGCTCGAAGTCGATATCAATCTGCTCGAAACCACCGCAGTTGGCGAGGCTGAGGTGTTCCAGTTTCATAAGCACATCTCCCCCACCGGTATCTGACCGGTTACGGCGGCGGTTATTAAGGTAGCGCGACGTTCTTTGAGTCGTTCTATGGAGTTGCGAATTTCCGCAAGCAGCTTCGAAGTGCGTAACTCCGCGTTAACAAGAAAGTCGACAATAGCTTTTTGTTCGAATAGTGGTGGCAGGCAGGCAATTAGTTCTGCATATTTTTCGGAACTAAAGTTTTGAATGGTTGCTTGAGTTGCTCCTGATTTCACCTGTTGCCAATAAATATTGCTCAACGAAAAGAAATAGACGAAATCGGGTAGCACTAATTCTTGAGCACTTCGGAAACGAATGAGGTAACCGGCAAAGCAGGCTTTTCCCCATTCGGGCCTGTAGATGAAAGCTTTGCCAACTGTTGCGCCGCTTCTGGCGAAAAGAACATCCCCCTTTTCAAGAAAATACGATTCGGTAATTTCTGGCGGCAGGGATCTGAACGTCTCGTCACGCAACGTGCCATTTTCGTTGATATCCGTGATGCGTACAAAACGCGGCCAGTCTGGATTTTCTTCAAGTGCTGCTTCGTTTGCCCCGTAGGCCAAGGGTTCATGCGTTAAATATTTTAATCGCCTTGTTTCCCAATGCTTTGGAATATCCTTCATCCAGTCGAGGCCAGAGGGCTTGAGGGGGGTGGTGGGGTCGATTCCGCGAGTAACGGCGCGACTGATGACGGCGGTTTGCTTTTCTTTCAGCAAGGCCAGCATCTTTTCCTTCTCCACAACCAGCGCGTCGATACGTGCGGTTTCGCGGTCGAGGTAGTCGGCGATCAGGCGTTGGGTTTCGACATCGGGATACGGCAAGCGATGTTGTCGTAGAAGATCAGGAGAAACGCGTTTGAGTCCTCCCGCCCCCGTCATGGAAGCTTTGCCTTTCTGCTTGAATACCGAGGACTGGAAGTAGAAAAAGAGAAATCTGCGGTTGACCGTCTTTGGTCTAATGACAAAGATCTCCGAGCTCCCGAACCCCTTGCCGCTTTTGAGATTTCTAGCGATCGCTATGTTGCCGTTTTCAAAACAAGGAGTGACCTTGGCGAGCACAATATCGCCCTCTTCGAAGGCGTTGTACGAAGATGCGTACTTGGAGAACTTGTCGGTATTCGGAAGAAAGTAGCCGTTTTTGATCCTGTCCATGGGCAGGAAGGTCAGTTCGTCGTCCTCTTTGAAATCACTGAAATCGACAGAAGGGTTGAGTTGGCAAACATACCGTAGCGGAATGGTTTTCCATCCATGCGGCACAGGAGTTGGACTCATTGTTTATCCTTCTTCATTTTCAGTTGTTTTTCAATTCGCGCCAGCTCGGCAATCTCCTCTGCGTCGGCTTTCCGTGCTTCGGCAATGCGGCGGTTTTCGTCGAAGGCGTCGAAGCGTTCGCGAGCGATGCGTACCATGACCTCGCGTGAAACGCTGCCAGCGTGGGTGAGCACGGCCTTTTCGTTGAAATCCAGCAGACGGTCCACGTTCTGTCGCCAGTAGTCGAGGGTGAGCTGTTTGCGCTCTTTCACTCGTAGTTCGGCTTGCTCCAGAAAGATGACCACCAGCCGGTTAAGGGTGTCCACTTCATCGGCAGACAGATAGTTCTTGGCTACGATCACGTCATGCTTGCGTACTCGCGAGCCGTTCCAGTTGGTGAGAGCCATGTTGGGGGCGCTTGAATCGGAGCGGGAGACGACGATTTCGGCGGCGGTCTGGTGAGTAACAGCAAACAACAGCTTGTTCTGGGTCTCGGCGAAGAAGAGCTGGGCGGCGCGGTCGTCGGAACGGTAGTCTGAACTGAGCGCGAAGAGGTCGCGCACTTTCTGGTAGAAACGCTTTTCCGAGGTACGGATTTCACGGATACGGGCCAGCAGTTCGTCAAAATAGTCCCAGCTGCCGGGATTCTTGAGCCGCTCGTCATCCATGACGAAGCCCTTGATCAGATACTCGGCCAGATGGGCGGTGGCCCACTGACGAAACTGGGTGCCGCGCGGCGAGCGCACCCGGTAACCCACGGCCAGAATCATGTGCAGGTTGTAATGCTTGGTCTGGTAACGCTTGCCGTCCTCGGCAGTTGTCAAGTATTCCTTGACAACTGAAGCCTGCGGCAACTCTTCTTCCTTGAGGATGTTCTTGATGTGCAGGCTGATGTTCTGCTTGGTGGTATCGAACAGCTCGGCCATTTCGCCCTGATTGAGCCAGACGGAACCATCCAGGGTGTGCAGCTGGACTTCCGCCCGGCCATCCTCGGTGCGGTAAACGATCAGTTCTCCCCGATCCGGCGTACTCACTCCGTCACTTCCTGCAAGAGCCCCATGATCCGTTTTTCCACCGCTTCCAGTTCGGCGTCGATCTCGTTCAGCGGCCTCGGCGGCTGGTACTGGAAAAACTCGCGGTTGAAGTTGATTTCATACCCCACCTTGCCGATGCCGGCGTCCTGTTCGTCCAGGGTGTTGCGGTCGATCCAGGCGTCCGCCACATAGGGGCGCACCTCGCGCAGCACGTAGCTGATGACGTCTTCCTTGAGGGGGATGTTTTCAAAGTCCTTCAGGTTGGAGTCGGCCTCGTACTCGACATGTTTCCCTTTCCCGGCCAGGTTGAGTCCCAACAGAGCTTTCAGCTCATCCATCGCAAGCTCGGGCAGAACTTGGCCGGGAAACAACGCTTCGAGGTCCAGCGCGGCTTCCTTGTGCGCTTTGGTGATTACCGGTCCGGCCTCGGGGTCGACCTCGGTAAAGGCATTGCGGAAGGCCTTTTTCTGCGCCGTGCCCTTGGCACCCTTGGTCCAGCCTTCGACATCGTCGGGCAATCGTTTGACGATCTGCTGCACCTCATCCCACACCTGGTTCCAGTCGTAATGTGCTTCGCTGCCGAACACTTCTTCGATAGCCAGCACGGCGTCGAGCAGTTCCGGGCAGGCATCGAGGTAGCGTTCCCTGGCCTCCTGGGTGATCTGGAATTTGAGGCGCAGCGGTCGCAGGATCGTGACGCGGCGGTAGCCGAAATCGGCGTTGTCGAAAACCTTGCTGGTCTTCGACTCGGTCAGCGCGCCGTGCTCGCGGGTCACTTCCTCGATGGCCTTTTCATCCAGCCAGCGGCGCTTGTTGCCGAGGCTGCGTTTCATCGGCGTCCAGCGCTCACGGGCATCGATCAGTTGGATTTTCTCCTTGCGGTGGTTCTCCTTGCGGTTGCTGAGCACCCAGACGAAGGTACCGATGCCGGTGTTGTAGAACATCTGCTCGGGCAGGGCGACAATTGCCTCCAGCCAGTCATGCTCGATGATCCAGCGGCGGATTTCGCTTTCACCGCTGCCTGCGCTGCCGGTAAAGAGCGGCGAGCCGTTGAAGACGATGGCGATGCGCGAGCCGGGCTTGTCGCGGTTGCCTTGCTGCCACGGTTGGAACTTGGCGATCATGTGGATCAGAAAGAGCAGCGCGCCGTCATTGATGCGCGGCAGCTTGCCGTTGTAGCCACGAAAGTTGGGCCACCGGTCGATCTCCTTCTTCTCTCCCTTCCAGTCCACGCCAAAGGGTGGGTTGGCCAGCAGGTAGTCGAAACGCATGTCGGAGAACTGGTCGTTGGTCAGGGTGTTGCCGTATTCGATGCGGCTGTCCTTGTGTCCCTTGATCAGCAGGTCGGAGGCGGCGACGGCGTAGGAGCGCGGGTTGTAGTCCTGGCCATAGACCTTGACGGTGGCGTGTTCGTTGTGGGCGCGCAGCCAGTTCTGGCTTTCGGCCAGCATGCCGCCGGTGCCGCAGGCCGGGTCGCAGATGGTGACGATCTTGCCCGCCTGGGTGAGCACCTGGGTATCGGGCTCAAGCAGCAGATTGACCATCAGGCGAATGACTTCACGCGGGGTGAAATGGTCACCGGCCGTTTCGTTGGCTGCCTCGTTGAAGCGCCGGATCAAGTCTTCGAACACCAGACCCATGGTTATGTTGTCCACATGACGGGGGTGCAGGTCGATTTCGGCAAACTGCGAAACCACCTGGTAGAGGCGGTTGGCTTCTTCGAGTTTTTCGATCTCCTTTTCAAATTCGAAACGCTCGAAGATCTTGCGGATGTTCTCGGAAAAGCCGTTGATGTAGTCGACCAGGTGAGGGCCGATGTTGTCCGGATCGCCTTTGAGTTTGTGGAAATCGAGCTGGCTGTGATTGTGAAATCCCAGCGGCTTGCCGTCGTCGTCCTTGGCCAGTTCGTTCAGCACCCGGTCCACCGGCTGCGGGTCTTTATCCTTCAAGGTTTCGTAGCGTTCGAGCACCGTCTCCTTGGTGGGGGCCAGCACCGCGTCGAAACGGCGCAGCACCGTCAAAGGCAGCATGACCCGTTCGTACTGCGGCGGCCGGTACGGCCCGCGCAGCAGGTCGGCCACGGACCAGATGAAATTCGCCAGTTGCTGAAAATTGCGTGGGGTCATGAGTGAATGTCCTTGTTGTCGAGATTCAGCTTGCCTTGTCCAGCCATCCGCTTACAAGAAGCTTCGAATTGCCTTTTCGCCAGCTGGACGGGAACCGTCTTGCTGTATTCTCAGCGGTTGATGGTGGAAAAGCTCACGTCCATCTCGTGGGCCAGCTCTTTCTGGCTCGGCCCATATTGTCATACAAAAATGTCTCCTTTCTTTCCTCGGCAATCCTTTGACGCTTGCACTGCGCTTCGCAGTCATGGATCGTGACGGAGAGTACACCATGACGTGGTCAGACGCCGAACTGGCAACGATTGATCTGGGCGATGCACGGCCGCGACTGCCGTGTCGCACGGCTGCTCGAACGCCTTGCCGAGGCGCCGATCCAGAGCATTCCTCAAGCCCTCGGCAGGTGGAAGGAAGTTCAGCTGATAACGCACCACGATGCGCTGGTCGAGAGACTCGTGTACCGACATCTGTAGCCGACGCCGCAACTCGGTGAGGCCGACGAACAGCATGCAGAGACGGTTTTCGGAGTCCATCTCGTCGTTGGTCAGCAATCGAAGATCCTTGAGGACATCGTTCCTGAGATGATGGGCTTCGTCGATGACCGGCAGAGACAGCTGCCTGCCCTCGATCAGCAGCCGCGAGAGCTCGGCACGGATGGTCGCTGCGCGGTTTCTTTCGGTGGGCAGCCCGATCCCGTGGAGTTCGATCAGGTGGCGAAGCCGTCTTGCGGCTTCGGTATGAGCCAACAAAAAACCCCAGCCAGAATCGGCTGGGGTTCCGTTGTTGGTGGAGAAGGGGGGAGTCGAACCCCCGTCCGAAAGCACTCCGCCTTTGGTACTACATGCTTAGTTTCGTCTTTGGCTTTGGCCGGTTGCTACCCGACGAACAGGGTAACCGCCAGCGAGCCCATTGTTGGTTTAACGATCAGGTGCAAGGGCGGCCCTTCACGCGATCCTGTGTCATGTGCCCCCGCAGCAGCCCACAGGCATACCACTGACAGGGTAGAACTGACAGAAAAGTCGTATTGGACTAATCAGGCAGCCAGTGCGTAGTTGTCGTCGTTGGCAACTATTGTTTTTCAGATGGTTTAACGAGGTGATCTGAACCTCGGCATGCACCTCAGGGTTCGCCACTCCCGTCGAAACCATGTCTTCCCCGGTAAGTGTCAATCCTGACTGCCCCTAGTATGCGGCCGGCAGCGTGCCATTTCAAGTGACAAAGTGTGTTGCGTGGCGCGCTTCACGCGGTTTTCCTGCAGCAGGGCGGGTAGCATAGGCGCTTTCCCGTCCACCCATCACCCCGGGACACCGGCTCATGCGCTGCTTCCTCGGCTCGGCCGCTCTTTCCGAATTTCGTCTCGAACGGCTGCTCACGGCCTGTTCGACGCGCCGTCTCGGCGTGACTTCGCTCGCGGCACGCGAGGTCTTCATCGTCGAACTGGCAGACGGCGCAAGCTGGAGCGAGCCTCTGATGGCCGCGCTCGAAACCCTGCTCGCGGCCGAACGCCATCCGCTCGATGCCGAACCCGGCGGCGGTGCCCAAGGCATGGCTCAGACCGTGGCCCGGGGTGTGACTCACGAAGCGGCCCATGACGTAGCCAACGGCGCTGGCCATGAAGGGACCGCCGCTGCTCCTGACAGGGCCCACGAGGCGGCCAACGTCGCCGCCCACGACGCAACCGACGGCATCATCACCCACGTCCACGTCGTGCCGCGCTTCGGCACGCATTCTCCATGGTCGAGCAAGGCCACCGACATCGCCGGCAATGCCGGGCTCGACGCCGTTGCGCGAATCGAGCGCGGCATTCGTTATCGCATCACGCTGGATGACGAGGCGTCCGCCGCCGATACGCAAAACGATGACGCTGCGCCGTCTCACGAACGCTGGTCGGCCATCGCCGCCATCCTTCACGACCGCATGACGGAATCCGCCGTGCCGACGCTCCTCGCAACGGCGCGGCTGTTCCACCACGAGGCTCCCGAAGCCATGCACGTCGTCGATGTGGTCGGCGGCGGGCGGGAAGCGCTGGTGGCAGCGAACGCCGAGATGGGGCTCGCGCTCTCGGACGACGAAATCGATTACCTCGTTGCCCACTTCGGCAGCATCGGGCGTAACCCGAGCGATGCCGAACTCATGATGTTCGCGCAGGCGAATTCGGAGCACTGTCGCCACAAGATCTTCAACGCCAGCTGGACCATCGATGGCATGGATCAGGACGAAACGCTCTTCGGCATGATCCGTCACACGCACGCGACGTCGCCCGCGGGTGTGCTGTCGGCCTATCACGACAACGCCGCCGTCATCGAGGGCCATAGGGCAAAACGCTTCGGGGCGGGGCCCGACAACGTCTATGCGGTGTTCGAGGAAGAGGTCGGCATCCAGATCAAGGTGGAGACGCACAATCACCCGACCGCCATCGCGCCCTTCGCGGGGGCGGCGACGGGTGCCGGCGGCGAGATTCGTGACGAAGGCGCCACGGGCAATGGCGCACGCCCGAAGGCCGGTCTCTGTGGCTTCACCGTGTCGGATCTGCACATACCCGATCATGCCCAGCCCTGGGAGAGCGCCCTGCGTGCCCCCGATCGTCTCGCTTCGGCTTTCGACATCATGCAGGAAGGCCCGATCGGTGCCGCGGCCTTCAACAACGAATTCGGGCGCCCGAACCTCGGCGGCTGTTTCCGCACCTTTCAGCACGATGCGGCGGATCGGCACTGGGGCTATCACAAGCCGATCATGATCGCCGGTGGTCTCGGCAACATCCGCCCCGGCAACATCGACAAGCGGCCGGTGCCGGCGGGTGCGGCCATCGTCGTGCTCGGCGGGCCGTCGATGATGATCGGTCTCGGGGGTGGCGCGGCCTCGTCGGTGGCGAGCGGCGAGAGCGATGCCGAACTCGACTTCGCCTCGGTGCAGCGTGGCAACCCGGAGATGCAGCGGCGCTGCCAGGAAGTGATCGATCGCTGCATCGCGCTTGGTGACGAAAGCCCGATTCTCTCGCTGCATGACGTCGGCGCCGGTGGGCTCTCGAACGCGCTGCCGGAACTCGTCAACGACGCCGGTCGCGGTGGTCGTTTCGCGCTGCGCGACATCCCGCTCGACGAGCCGGGCCTGTCGCCGATGGCCATCTGGTGCAACGAATCGCAGGAGCGCTACGTGCTCGCCGTCGACCGTGCGCACCTCGACGCCTTCGAAGCACTGGCCCGGCGCGAGCGCTGCCCCTTCGCGGTGGTGGGCGAAGCCACGGCAGAGCGCGAACTCGTGGTCGCCGACAGCCACTTCGACAACCGCCCGGTGGACATGCCCATGGACGTACTGCTCGGCAAGCCGCCGCGAACGCACATCGATGCGCAGCGTGAATCCGCACCTGTTGCTGCTCGCACCGACACCGACGTTGCGGGCGGTGGTGAAAACGGCGCGCCAGCGGGTGGTTCACCGTCGCCTGAGGGCAGGGCTTTCGACACCGCCGGCCTGAGCGTCGAAGCCGTTGCCGAGCGCGTCCTGCAACTGCCGGGCGTTGCCGCGAAGAACTTCCTCGTGACCATCGGCGACCGCAGCGTTGGCGGGCAGGTGGTGCGCGATCAGATGGTGGGGCCCTGGCAGTTGCCGCTGGCCGATCAGGCCGTTACCGTCACGGGCTTTCGCGGGTACACGGGAGAGGCCATGGCGATGGGCGAACGCTCGCCCGTGGCGGTGCTCGATGCGGCGGCTTCGGCACGTCTTGCCGTGGCCGAAGCGCTGACGAACCTCGCCGGCACCGCCATTGGCGACATCGGCCGAGTGAAGCTCTCGGCCAACTGGATGGCGGCGGCAGGCGCTCCCGGACAGGATGCCGCACTCTTCGATGCCGTCACAGCGGTCGGCAGGGAACTCGCGCCCGCGCTCGGCATCGCCATTCCCGTCGGCAAGGACAGTCTCTCGATGCGCACGCGCTGGCAGAATGCGGCGGGTGAGGCCGAGGAAGTGGTGTCTCCGCTGTCGCTCGTGGTTTCGGCCTTCGCGCCCGTCAGCGATGTCCGCAAGACGCTCACGCCCGTTCTCGCCACCGACTGTGGCGACACCGATCTGGTCTTCATCGACCTTGGCGCAGGCCGGAACCGGATGGGTGGCTCGGCCGCGGCGCAGGTTTTCTCGGCCATCGGCGACACGCCGGCCGATGTCGACGACGCGGCAATGCTCAGGGGACTGTTCACGGCCCTGCAAACCCTCGTCGAGCGGGAACTGGCGCTGGCCTGGCACGATCGCTCCGATGGCGGCTTGTTCGTGACTCTTGCCGAGATGTGCATGGCGGGCAAGGTCGGCGCCGAGATCGAACTCGACAGTCTGCCGAACGATACCGTGGCAACGCTCTTCAGCGAGGAGGTGGGAGGCGTGCTGCAGATTCGCCAGAGCCAGTATGCGGAGGTCATGGCGGTGTTCGAGGCCGCGGGCATCGGTGATCACGTGCACGTGATCGGCTCGCTCTCGAGCGTGCCCGACCTTGCCATCCGCCAGCGAGGCGAGCTGCACTACAGCGTGCCCGTGGCGGAGCTGCGGCGGCAGTGGTGGCAGACGAGCTACCGGATGCAGCGCCTGCGCGACCACCCCGATTGCGCCGAGTTGGAACTCCTGCACGTGGCGGCCGAGGACGATCCCGGTCTGACTCCGGTGCTGAGCTTCGACCCGAACAGTTCCCTGATCGATGCCGCACCGGCCTTGCTCGTGTCCCGGCCGCGCGTGGCCATTCTGCGTGAGCAGGGCGTCAACGGCCATCTCGAAATGGCGGCTGCCTTCGATACGGCGGGTTTCGAGGCCGTTGATGTACACATGAGTGACCTCGCGGCCGGTCGTCAGCGGCTCACGGACTTTCGTGGCCTGGTCGCCTGCGGTGGCTTTTCCTACGGTGATGTGCTCGGCGCCGGCACCGGCTGGGCGCAGTCGATTCTCCGGCACGACGCGCTGGCGGCCGCTTTCGGTGCCTTCTTCGCGCGCGAAGACACCTTCAGCCTCGGCGTCTGCAATGGCTGCCAGGTGCTCTCGCAGTTGAAATCCCTGATTCCGGGAGCAGCGCACTGGCCCCGCTTCGAGCGCAACCGCTCCGAACAGTTCGAGTCGCGTTTCGTGACGGTGGCAGTCTACGAATCCCCCTCGATCTTCTTCACCGACATGGCAGGCTCGCGCCTTCCGGTCGTCGTTGCCCACGGTGAGGGGCGGGCGGTGTTCGAGAGCGATGTCCAGCGAGACAATGCAAGGGTGTCACTTGGCTACGTCGACAACCACGGCAACATCACCGAAGACTACCCCCTGAACCCGAATGGCTCGCGCGCGGGCATCACCGGACTCTGCTCCGACGATGGCCGGGCCACGATCATGATGCCGCACCCCGAGCGCGTGTTCCGGAGCGTCACGAACTCCTGGCATCCACGCGGCTGGGGCGAGAACGGGCCGTGGCTCCGAATGTTCGAGAACGCGAGGGTATGGGTCGATGGCTGACATCTTCAACGACGACGCGCCCTGGTTGTCGGCGGCGCAGGCAATCGAACGGTACATCGACGTGTCGGCACGATTTCCCGACGCGGCGTTTCCGCCAGTCACCCGTATGGCCGATACGCTGTCCGATCTCGTTGACGATATCGACGTGTTCGTGCTCGATGGCTTCGGTGTCCTGAACGTCGGCCAGGATCCCGTGCCTTCCGCAGTGACACGGATTCCCGCACTTCGGGCAGCGGGAAAGACGCTGCGTGTGCTGACCAACGGCGCGTCGCTGCCCACCGCACGTACCGTGGAGAAATACCGTCGTTTCGGCATCGACTTCACGCGCGAGGAAGTGGTGTCCAGCCGCGATGCGCTGACAGCCCTGCTGGCCTCGCGCAGCGAAACATGCTGGGGTTTTTCGGCGCTCGAAAACTCGGCACTTCGGCAGCTCTGCGACGAGCCCGTATGGCTTCGTGATGATCCGGATGACTACGCCCGCGTCGATGGTTTCGTGCTTCTCGCCACGGGTGACTGGAACGATGCCCGCCATCGCCTGATGTGCCGCGCACTGGCCGAGCGGCCACGCCCTCTGCTGGTCGGGAACCCCGATCTCGTCGCGCCGATGCCAGGTGGCGTGACGCGCGAACCGGGTCTCTTTGCGCATCTGATTGCCGATGCCGGGCTCGCCACGCCTGTCTTTGCCGGCAAGCCCTTCGCCAATGCGTTCGCGAAAGCGCTCGAGTCGTTGCCCGCCGATGTCGATCCGACGCGCGTCGCCATGGTTGGCGACACGCTGCACACCGACATTCTCGGTGGTGCGGCAGCCGGCTGGAAGACGGTGCTGGTCAGCGATCACGGTCTCATGCGCGAGGCAGACATCGAGGAGGTGATCGGGCGGAGTGGTGTGCGTCCTGACTGGATCGTGAGTACGACCTGACCGGATTCAGTTCATCGAACGGCACCCGCGGGAAGGGGGGCTGTGCGCCGCGCCAGACGCTGTGTTGCTCTCGAGCACGGGCGGCAAGGACGGGGATGCGAAACACTCCACCAGTTCCTCCATGCCAAGCTCACCTTTCCGGGCCGCGTCACTCGCAGCCCGCAGCCAGCCGATCGTGGCCGTGACCTGTTCGCGACCGAGAGTACCATCGAGTAGCTGGCGCTGGATGCGGGTCTGCATCTCGTTCACGTGCGTCTCGACGAGCACGTCATCGCGCGAGCGGCCGGTAAAGCTCGAGAGCACCGTTGCTGCGGTCTTGTCGGCGTGGCTGTGGGCCGGGCCGTAGATCTGTTCCCATTCGCCGAGTCGGCTTGCGGTCACGCGCGCATGGGCGATGACGACGCTGAGGCTCTGGCTCTGCCAGCGGCTGCCGATCGTGGCGAGGAGGCGCCGTGCGGCTTCCGCGCTCTCGAGCAGCATGTCGAGTTCGTCGACGTAGTTGCTGCGGAAGGCGTTCCAGTGCTCGAGTATGTGGGCGGCAAGTTCCTGGGAGCCGAGCACCTGAGCGAGTTCCTGCGCGTAGGCCAGGTTGCGTTCGAGTGCCGCCCAGTCGGTGTGCATGCCCTTGTAGCCTGGGCCCAGTGCCTGGCGGTATTCGGTGTTGTTGACGAAGAGTTCGCGGAAGCGGAGCAGACGTGCGAGCTGACGGAGTTCATCGCGGTGCTGCTCGTCGAGTTCGCCGGGTTTCTCGATGCAGAAATCGGCGAACTGGCGGCGGGCGTGGAAGTAGTGTTCGTTGACGATGTCGATCGAGGCACCGTAACTGCCTTCGAGTTCGTTGATGAGACTCAGCAACTGCTCCAGTGAAGGAACGCGATCGACGTCGAAGACGGGGCGCAAAGCGTCGGTTTCCTCTGCGATCAGTCCGGCCTGATGCTGGGCGCGCTGGCACAGCGTGGCGTTGGCACGGAAGGCGAGGTCGCCGTGGGCATACTGTTCGATGTCCTGCGGGGCCTTGTCGATCAGCTCGCCGAGTGTCGAGAGGCGAATCATCTCGCGCACGCTCATGTTGGGTCGTGCCAGGGTCTGGTTGAGCAGCGGGCTGCGGAGGCAGCGCGACAGCGCCGACGACCAGCGCTCCATGCGCTGGGGCAGTTCGGGCAGGCGACGAAATGCGATGTGATCGAGCCCTTCGGCGGCCAGGCGGGCGGCATATTCCCGGAGCCCTGCCACGTTCGTGCTGCGCGGCAGTGACGGCTGTCTGGCTGCTGTCGTCGGCTCGTGTCGCTGGTGATCGGGAATCAGTTGCTGATAGTCGGGAATCAGTTTCAGAACGGCGTTGAGCTGCCCGAGCGTCTGGTTGCCGGTCAGGCTGAGCGCGAGCGCGGGGTCGAAGTGTTCGGGAATTCTCGGTATGCCGAGTGAGGTGCTACCGGTGTCCTGGCCTGAAATGCTGGCTGCATTGCCGAGCGCGCAATCGAAGCTGAGTTGCCATTGCGTACTGGACCGCAAGGCATCGGCCACATCGGCGAAGTAGTCGCTCAAAGGGGTGTCGTCGGCAAGCCCTGGCACGGTGAGGCCGTATTGCTGCTTAAGCAGGGCAAGCAGTTCGCGGTTCTGCTCGGGCGGGCCACCATCGAGCCGGAGTTCGCAGGCCCTGTTCTCGGGGTTTCTCGCCAGCAGCATGGGATAGAGCAGCAGCGGTGCGCACAGATGCTCGTTGCTGCCCTCGAACCGCAGAAAACCCGCCACGAAGTAGAGTTGGCGGAGTCCCTGCTGTTTCACGAGCGCATTCTCGATCTGGATGAGCTTGCAGCGCTGGGCGAGCGTGTCTGCATCGTGGGCCGTCAGGAGATTTGCTCTGGCCGTTTCCCGGGCGGTTTCCCCGAGCCTTGCATTGCCGGTGGGTTCGCGGCGCCCGTCGCCTTCGGCACGTTCACCGACAGCGGCCTCGGATACGTGCCGGGCCTGCAGTACCAGACGGCCACCCTCCGGGTTCGCAAGCACTTTCGCGAGCGCCAGCGGTGAGTGCGGCAGCAGCTCGATATCGGAGTCACGGCTGCCCCAATCGAGAAAGCGCTGATCGAGCAACTGGTCACGATCGGTACGTCGGCGCGCCGGGGTAGGCTTGCCTGGATGGTGCAGGGTGTCGAGCGAACTCATGCGTGTCGCCTGGCGGTCGGAAAGGGTGCGGGCATTGCTTCACGATTCAGGATTCGGGCCAGACTGTGCGGTGGTGGGAATGTAAGACCCTGGCGGAATTTCACGTACTGGCCATGGTCAGTGCTTCCGGTACCCGCGGTTTTCGTGTGCCCGAGGCATACTGGATGGCTATGCCCCGCGAGCGAAGAGGCTGATCCGTTGCTCGCGGACGAGGGCGAACAGTGGGTGCACGTATCCCGCGAGCGAAGAGGCTGATCGATGGACAAGTGGATGAAACTGGCGAAACTTCGTTCGAGCGACATCACCGACAAGTCGGTGTACAAGGCGCGGCGGCGGGTGCTGCGGGCGGGCGCAGGGCTCGGTATCGGCGGCCTTGCCGGTGCTTCGACGATCGGTCTCGGCGGTGGTGTCGCCAGTGCGCTGTTGCCCGCGAATGCCGGGGCGGCGCAGATCGGCGCCGATGGCTTCAAGGCGCCGGATGCGCTTACCGAGCAGTCCGTCGCCACGAGTTACAACAACTTCTATGAACTGGGCACGGCCAAGAGCGACCCCCTCGACAACGCCCACCTGCTGACGGTCGAACCCTGGAGCATCCGCGTCGACGGCCTGTGCGGCAAGCCCGGTACCTACACGCTCGAAGACATCCTCAAGGGCCAGAGCATCGAGGAGCGCATCTACCGCTTTCGCTGTGTCGAGGCCTGGTCGATGGTCATTCCCTGGAACGGTTTTCCGCTGGCCGGTCTGCTCAGGCGCTTCGAGCCCTCGTCGGATGCGCGTTACGTGGCCTTCGAAACCGTGGTGCAGAAAGGTCTGCCGGGCATCGAGCGCGGTGTGCTCGATTTTCCCTATGTCGAGGGGCTTCGCATGGACGAGGCCATGCATCCGCTGACGCTCATTGCCACCGGCATGTACGGTGAGGATCTGCCACCGCAGAACGGTGCTCCGCTGCGGTTGGTCGTGCCGTGGAAGTACGGTTACAAGAGCATCAAGTCGATCGTGCGCATCGCCTTCACTGCGAGCGAGCCACCAACGAGCTGGAACCGCAACGCACCGCATGAATACGGCTTCTACAGCAACGTCAATCCCGAGCGCAGCCATCCGCGCTGGAGCCAGGCGAAGGAACGTCGTCTGACGGGCGGGGGCACGCTCTCGAGCCTGCTTTCACCGAAGATCGAGACCGACTTCATGAACGGCTACGCCGAGCAGGTGGCCTCGCTCTACGATGGCATGGATCTGCAGAAATTCCATTGACGGTGAACAGTCGGCGTCGCTACCTGCACCGCTTGCCGGATCTGCCGGCCACCTGTGGTACCTCGTGGCCTGACCCGAGGCGGTGTCTGGCGGCAAGGGCCATGAGCTGACGATTCCCGAAAGCGCCCCATGATCGATTTTTCCTTGCGCGACAGGCCCCTGAGGCTCGTGCTGTTCATCCTGTTGCTGGTACCGGCAGTGATGCTCGTCTACCGACTCTTCACGGGCGATCTCGGTGCCAATCCGATCGAAACCCTGACCGACGACACCGGCAGGTGGGCACTCAGGTTGCTGCTGCTCTCGCTCGCCATCACGCCGCTTCGCTGGCTGACGAAGTCGGCGCGACCGCTGCGGTTCCGGCGCATGATCGGGCTCTACGCCTGGTTCTACGCCGGCCTGCACGTGACCATCTATGTGGCGCTGGATCAGCAGTTCGATCCTGTTGCCATCGGTGCCGATATCGTCGAACGCCCCTACATTGCGGCCGGCATGGTGGCCTTCCTGATTCTCGTGCTGCTCGGGGTCAGTTCCAACCGTCTGGCCATGCGTCGCCTGAAACGCGCCTGGCAGCCGCTGCATCGGTGGAGCTATGTCGCCGCGGTTGCCGTCATCGTGCATTACGTCTGGCTTGCCAAGGGCGATATCGTCGATCCCTGGGTGTATGCCGCCATTCTGTGTGGGCTGTTGATGTGGCGTATGGTGCGGCTGATGTCAATTGATGACCCAGGCTGTGGGTGAAGCATCCGGCACCGGCGCGCTCAGCGTAGTAGAGCCCCGGCATTCACGGGAACACCGGGGCTCTTGTGACTGATTCCGTCGTGCCGGCGCGTCGTCCGCCGGAGCACGATCGGGTTCAGGTCGTCAACTCGGCAGCAGGTCCTTGACCGTGTTGCGCTCGTCCTGCAGCTCGGCTTCGCTGGCCTTCATCTTCTCGGCAATCGCGTCGTCGACGTCGAGGCCGGTCACGATGCTGTAGTCACCGCCCAAGCAGGTGCAGGGGAAGGAGTAGATGAGCCCTTCCTCGACGCCGTAGCTGCCGTCGCTCGGCACGGCCATGCTGACCCAGTCGCCGTCGTCGGTGCCTTGCACCCAGCTTGCCATGTGGTCGATGACGCCGTTTGCCGCCGAGGCAGCACTCGAGCTGCCACGTGCCGCGATGACCGCTGCGCCGCGCTTGGCGACGGTGGGGATGAACTCGTCCATTGCCCAGGCGCGATCGACGAGGTCGTTCGCTGCCTTGCCGTCCACCGTGGCGTGGCTGATGTCGGGTACCTGAGTGGTGGAATGGTTGCCCCAGATGATCATGCGCTTGATGGAAGCAACGTCGCTGTCGGCCTTTGCCGCGAGCAGCGAGAGCGCGCGGTTGTGATCGAGGCGGGTGAGGGCGGTGATGTTGCGCGGATTGATGTTCGGCGCGTTGGCCTTGAGGATGTAGGCGTTGGTGTTGGCGGGGTTGCCGACCACGCAGACCTTGCAGTCGGGGTTGCCGACCTCGTTGAGTGCCTTGCCGAGCGAGCTGAAGATCTTGCCGTTGTCGGCGATCAGGTCGCTGCGCTCCATGCCCGGGCCGCGTGGTTTCGCGCCCACGAACAGGGCCACGTCAACGTTCTTGAAGGCCACTTTCGGATCGTCGGTGACGACCACTTCCTCGAGCAGCGGAAACGCGCAGTCGTCGAGTTCCATCTTGACCGCCTCGGTCACGCCGAGTGCGGGCGTGATTTCGAGAAGGTGCAGTGCCACGGGTTGATCGGGACCGTAGATGTCGCCGTTGGCAATACGGAACAGCATCGAGTAGCAGATCTGGCCGCCGGCACCGGTGACGGCAATGCGTTTCGGTTGAGACATGGTTTGTTTTCCGCAGTGAATTGGGAACGGGGAATGTGAATTGACAAGGCTTGGAAAGCCGTAAAGAGGCTACCATATTCGTTACATTCCCGAACCGAGTAAAGCCTCTGCGTGCGTTGCCCTTTCTGTGGAGCCATGGATACCCGCGTGATCGACTCGCGCCTCGTCGGCGACAACGACCAGGTGCGGCGTCGGCGTGAGTGCACCGAATGCGAGGAGCGATTCACCACCTACGAAAGTGCCGAGTTGAATTTGCCGCGGGTGGTGAAGTCGCGCGGCAACCGCGAGCCGTTCTCCGAGTCGAAGCTCCACGAGGGTTTTCAGAAGGCGCTCGAGAAGCGTCCGGTCAGTGTCGAGAAGATCGACGAGGCCGTGGCACGGGTGCGCCATCGCTGTCTGGTTGCCGGCGAGCGCGAGATTCCGGCGCGTCAGATCGGTGAATGGGTGATGCGCGAACTGCGTGATCTCGATGAGGTAGGCTACATCCGCTTCGCTTCGGTCTACCGTCAGTTCGAGGACGTGGCTGCGTTTCGAGAGGCAATCGACAGACTCGAGCAGAGCCCCTCGTCCGCGGCGAGTCAGTTGCCGCTGCTGCCCGAAGATGACGAAGTTACAAGCTCGAACAAGCCGGCCGCGAAGGAACGGCGGCGGCGCAAGGGCAGCAACTGAATCAAGGACGGAAGTGCCCCGTCGGTGCCACAATCCGGCGGGTTCCGCTGGCCCCGGTGGCCGGCTCTTTGTTTTCCGGAGTGGATGATACGTGTCAACGATCGTCGTCGTTCAGAAGGGCGGGCGCGCCTGCATTGCGGCCGATACGCTCACCACCTTCGGTGACGTGCGTCTCGACAGCAGCATGGATGTCAATCATTCCAAGATCCAGACCTTCGGCGGCACCCACATGGGAATCGTCGGCAGCGCCGCGCACACCCTCGTGGCCGAGCGTGCCTTTCGTGATCCCGAACTCGACGTGAATTTCAGCGATCGTGACCATGCCTTCGATACGCTGCTGCGGCTTCACCCCGTGCTGAAGGAGCGCTATTACCTGAATGCCAAGGACAGCGACGAAGATCCCTACGAAAGCACCCGGATGGACGCCGTGTTCATCAACGCGAACGGCATTTTCGCGATGTTCTCGCTGCGTGAGGTTTATCAGTACGCGCGCTTCTGGGCCATCGGTTCGGGTGCCTGCTATGCCCTCGGGGCCATGCATGCGGTGTACGATCGACTGCGCTCGGCGAAGGATATCGCCCGTGCCGGGGCCGAGGCCGGTGCCGCCTTCGACACCGCTTCCGATCTGCCGCTGACCTTCAGGACGGTGCAGCTCGCGAAGTAGGGCGTGATATGCCAACGCCGAGTGGGCCCGGGATGGGTTAAAATGAGCGGTTAGCTGGCGAAGCGTCTGCCATGGCAGTGCAGCCTTTGCCCACGGCACTTCCAATCCGATCTTTCATCCAAGGAAACACTCCCCCCATGGCTGTTGAACAGACACTTTCGATCGTCAAGCCCGATGCCGTTGCGAAAAACGTCATCGGCGAAATCTATTCGGCCTTCGAGCAGGCGGGCCTCGCGATCGTCGCTGCACGCATGATGCATCTGACGAAGGAACAGGCAGGCGACTTCTACGCGGTCCACAAGGAGCGTCCCTTCTACAACGACCTCGTCGAGTTCATGACCTCCGGTCCGGTCATGGTGCAGGTGCTCGAAGGCGAGAAAGCCATTGCGAAGAACCGTGAAGTCATGGGTGCCACCAATCCGGCGGAAGCGGCCGAAGGCACCATCCGCAAGCGTTTCGCCTCGTCCATCGACGAAAACGCCGTGCACGGTTCGGATGCACCGGAAACCGCCGCTCAGGAAATCGCCTTCTTCTTCGGCGACGACGGCGTCTGCAAGCGCACGCGCTGACGGTCCGAGCACACCGGTAACGATGGGGCGTGGCCCGGTCACGCCTTCGGCCATGCCCTCGGCCACGCCCCTGGCTACACTCTCGGTCACGCTCCTGGCCACGCCTTCGGTCATGCCCTTGGCCACGCGCCCCAGGCCATGCCCTCATCCCCGAATGACATCCACTACTCAGTGATGGGACAACCCGCAGGTCCGAGGTCTCGCCACACTCCGCAATCCAGATGACAGCCACCGAAGACCAGTCCGCAGGTTCCGCTGCCCGCAACGCCGCACCGGCAACGAGGCACCAGGCCGGCATCAACCTCTTCGACCTCGACCGCAAGGCCTTCGAGGCCTACATGACTTCGCTCGGCGAGAAGCCGTTTCGCGCCCGGCAGATCATGAAGTGGCTGTACCAACGGCAGCAGCGCGATGTTCAGGCGATGACCGATGTGGCGCAGAAGACACGCAACCGCCTGGCCGCGTGCACCACGACGGTGTTGCCGTCGTTGCAGAGCGCGTTCCATTCGAGTGATGGCACCATCAAGTGGCTGTTCGAACTGCACGACGGCAATGTCATCGAAACCGTCTATATTCCCGAGGATGACCGCGGCACGCTCTGTGTCTCCTCGCAGGTCGGTTGTGCGCTCGACTGCTCGTTCTGTGCGACGGGCCGTCAGGGCTTCAACCGGAACCTCGCGGTGTCGGAAATCATCGGTCAGTTGTGGCTTGCCACCCGGCTGCTGGAAAATGACGAGGCAACGCGTGAACAACGCATCACCAACGTGGTGATGATGGGCATGGGCGAGCCGCTGCTGAACTATGCCGCACTGGTGTCTTCGCTTGAACTCATGATGGATGACCTCGCCTACGGGCTCAGCAAGCGCCGTGTCACGGTCAGCACTTCGGGTGTGGTGCCGGCGATGGATCGGCTCACGCGCGATGTCGATTGCTCGCTGGCGCTGTCGCTGCATGCACCCAACAACGAGCTGCGCAGCGAGCTTGTCCCCCTGAACAGGAAGTACCCCATCGAAGCGGTCATGGATGCCTGCTGGCGCTACGTCGAGAGTGACGATGCCGCGTCACAGCGCAAGAAGCATGTGCTGTTCGAATACGTGATGCTCGCGGGTGTCAACGATCAACCCGAGCACGCGCAGGAACTCGCAGCGCTGCTGCAGGGGTTTCCGGGCAAGGTGAATCTGATTCCCTTCAACCCGTTTCCGCAATCCGGCTACCGCCGTTCGCCGCGGAAGGCCGTCGACCGTTTTGCCGAGATACTCGGTGATGCCGGTGTTCTCACCCTCAAGCGAACCACCCGCGGTGACGACATCGATGCCGCCTGTGGCCAGCTCGCCGGCGATATCGACGATCGCAGCCGTCGCGAACTCAGGTTCGTCAAGCCCCGTTTCGGAGAAGTTGTCTCATGAGCCCGATTTCCTGCTTCTCGTTCAGCGGCTTCGGTCGTGTCGTGCTTGCCGTGGCAGCCCTGCATCTTGCGGCCTGCGCTTCCACGGGTGGCGAAGCGGGTCAGAAGCGCCGTGACGCCGCTCAGTTCAATGCGCAGCTCGGGGCGCAGTACCTCCAGCGCGGGGAGCTCGATCAGGCGCGCAGCAAGCTTGTCAAGGCGCTTGCCCAGGATGAGCGCAACGCGCTCGCGCATGTTTCCTATGCCAAGCTCCTGCAGCGCATCGACAAACCCGCAAAGGCGCAGCAGCACTTCGCGCGCGCCATCGATCTCGAGCCCGATCAGGCCGAACACCACAACAGTTACGGTATCTTCCTCTGTCAGCAGGGGCACGAAGCCGAGGCCTTGCAGCAGTTCAAGAAAGCGGCCGACAATCCCTATTACAAGACACCGGAATTCGCGCTCGACAATGGCGGACTGTGCCTGATCGAAGCCGAACGCCACGAGGAAGCGAGCCTGTGGCTGCGCGAGGCCATCCGCAGAAATCCGCAGTTCGGTCCGGGTTATCTGCACATGGCGGAAGTGTTCTACGTCGAGAAACGTCTGACGCTGGCCGATGCCTACCTGCAGCGCTTCAACCACTACGAGAACGAAACCGCGGCGAGCCTCCTGCTCGAACTCAGGATCAAGCGCGACAGTGGTGATCTCGGGACTGCGCAGAAGCTGGCAAGCAAGCTCCTGAATCGCTTCCCCTCTTCGCCCGAAGCCGCTGAATTTCTTTCGCGCTGAGGCCTCCTGAATACCGCTCGTGCCACTGCTTACCGAAGATCAACCGATGTCTCCCGAGCCCCCATGGCGATGAAGGCCCAGTACAAGCGCCTGCGCGGCATGCCCGACCTGTTGCCGGAAGATCTCCGGCTCTGGCACCGTTTCGAAGCGGCGGTGCGCGAGACCATGCATGCCTACGGCTACGGCGAAATGCGCACGCCTGTTCTCGAGGCGAGCGAGGTCTTCGTGCGCTCGATCGGCGAAGCTACCGATATCGTCGAGAAGGAGATGTATACCTTTGCCGACAGGAAAGGCGCACCCGTGAGCATGCGGCCGGAGAACACGGCAGGCTGTGTCCGTGCTGCCATCGAGAACGGGCTGCTGCAGCAGGGGGCGACGGCGCGCATCTGGTATCAGGGGCCGATGTTCCGCTACGAGCGCCCGCAACTCGGTCGCCAGCGGCAGTTCCACCAGGTCGGGGCTGAGGCTTATGGTATCGCCGGCCCGGTGATCGAAGCCGAACTCATTCTGATGTGCGCCCGGCTCTGGCGTGAACTCGGCGTCGCCGATGCGCTGTCGCTCGAAGTCAACACGCTCGGCACGACCGAAGAGCGCCAGCGCTATCGGGACGAGCTGGTCGCTTATTTCAATGACCACCGCGACGAGCTCGATGAAGACAGCCTGCGCCGCCTCGACAGAAATCCGCTGCGCATTCTCGACAGCAAGAACCCCGACATGCAGGCGATGCTCGCGGCAGCACCGGTGTTCGCCGAGTATCTCGGTGTGGAGTCAGGCGAGCACCACTCGGCCTTGCTTGACGCACTTTCTGCAAACGGCGTCGAGGCGGTACCGAATGCGCGACTCGTGCGCGGGCTCGACTATTACAGCCACACGGTATTCGAATGGACCACCGACAGACTCGGCGCGCAGTCGGCCGTATGCGGTGGTGGGCGTTATGATGGTCTGCTGGCAGAGTTCGGTGCGGCGGGCGTGGCTGGCGTCGGCTGGGCGCTCGGCGTCGAACGCGTGATCGCGCTCATGCAGGCACTCGAGATTGCCGCACCCGACGATGCCGCCGATGTCTTCGTGATCACGGCGGGTGCCGTGCCGCCGAGCGAAGGGCTGATCTTTGCCGAAGAACTGCGCCGCGCCGATGCGGGGCTGTCGGTGCTGCACAACAGCGCCGGGGGCAGCATGAAGAGCCAGTTCAGGAAAGCCGACCGGAGTGGTGCACGCTTTGCCGCCATCATCGGAGACGAGGAAATTGCCAGCGGTACGGTGTCTCTGAAGCCGCTCCTGAGCGACGCCGCACAGCGACAGCTCGGGCGCACCGAGGTCGCTGCCGCTGTTGCTGCGGCAACCGATGCTGGCGACGGATTTCCGTCGTCCGGATGATCAACGGGTTTCGAGGTGCGTGCAGCTCGGCGTTCGTGGTACCGCGTTCCTCGCCGAACCATCTACAATGCAGGGCGTCACGCAGAATACGGTAGCGCTCGGGGTATTTCCAATGGATTACGAAACAGAAGAACAGCAGGTCGAGGCGATCAAGCGATGGTGGGCCGACAACGGTCGGGCCGTGATTGCCGGTGTGGTCATCGGAGCGGCACTGATCGGTGGCTGGCGTTTCTGGCAGTACCGCAGCGAACAGCAGGCGATCGCCGCCAGCGACGGCTATTCGCGCACCATCGAGGCGCTCGATGCCGGCGACACCGAAACGCTCAACAAACTCGCCGAAGAACTCAAGGATGATCACGGTGGCAGCCTCTACGCGTCCTATTCGGCGCTTGCCGCAGCCAGCCAGGCGGCGCAGGCCGGAGAACTCGATGAGGCGGCGCGCCAGTTCGACTGGGTCGCCGGCAATGCGCCGCTTGAAGACGTACGCACCATCGCGCGCATACGTCTCGCGCGCGTCATGGGTGCGCAGGGCAATGCCGATGGTGGGCTCGAGATTCTTCCCGCGAAGGTGCCGGATTCCTTCGTGGGTCTGCTCGAGGAAGTGCGGGGAGACCTCTACCTGATCAAGGGCGATACCGATGCGGCGCGCACCGCCTACGAAACGGCCAGTAGCAGTGACTTCGTGCCGAACCCCGAGGCCTTGTCGATGAAGATCGACGACCTCGCCGTTCCGGGTGCCAACGAAGGCAGTGATGCAGGCGATGCGGGCGATGCGGGCGCAGAGGGTGAGGGCAGCTGATGCTTCAGCGACTGCAGCCTCGCAGGAAAGCGTCCGCCGGCACACCTTGCGCAATGTGCTACGGGATGAGCCGCGCGATGAGCCGTGTGATGCACCGAGCGATGAACCGTGACGCGATGAACCGTGACGCGATGAACCGTCAGGCGATGAGCAGCAGACGGTTTCACGGCAAGGGCACCCTTGTTGCCGCTGTGCTGGCTTCGTTCGCGTTTGCTTCCGGCTGTTCCAGTGACCCGCCGCCCGAGCCTCTGGCAACGCTTGCCGAGCTGCAGCAGGCTGACGTGCAACTGCTGCGGCTGTGGAAGTCGAATGTCGGCGAAGCCGGGCGCGGTCGTTTCGACGCTGTGCTTGACGGGGATCTCATCTACGCCGCCAACGGCAAGGGGCGCGTATCGGCCTATGCTGCCGACACCGGCATGCGCCGCTGGCAGCGCGAACTCGACAAGAAAATCGTCAGTGGCGTTGGCTTCGGCGAAGGTCAGCTCTATGTGGCCAGCACCGATGGACGTATCGATGCGCTGTCGGCCGACAGCGGCGAGCCGCTCTGGCAACAGAGCAGTACTTCCGAAGTACTGGCACCACCAGCAGCCAGACACGGTGCCGTGGTCGTCAGAAGCACCAATGGACAGCTCCGGGTGCTCGAGCCTGCCGATGGCAGCGAGCGCTGGTCGGTGTCCTACAGCCCACCGGCGCTGACGCTCAACGGATACGGCCTGCCGCTTCTTGTTGCGCAGGGCGTGGTGGTCGGGCTCGACGATGGCAACCTCGTTGCGCTCGGGCTCGATGACGGTCGCAGTTTCTGGGAAAGCAGCCTGGCAGTGCCGAGTGGCCGTTCGGAAGTCGAGCGCATGGTCGATATCGACGCCGATGTGCTGGACGACAACCGCGCCGTCTATGCGGTGAGCTATCAGGGGCGACTCGGACGCTTCGAACCAGCGCGAGGCTCGGTGCAGTGGTCGGTGCCGGCGTCCAGCGTCGCGGGTTTTGCACTCGGTGACTCAGCCCTGTACCTTGTCGACGAAAATGACCGTATCAGCGCTCACGACCTCGATACAGGACAGCTTCTGTGGGAACAGAAGGCACTCGACGGGCGGCGTCTCGGCACCCCGGCACTTGCCGACGAACGCCTGTTCGTGGGTGATGGCGGGGGTATCCTGCACGTGATCGATGCTGCCGATGGCAAGCTTCGCGGTCGCGCGCGCGTCGCCGACGAGGAGGAAGCGATCACGGCGCGGCCGATTGTCGATGACGGCGTCATCTATACCTTTGGCCGAAAAGGTACACTGGCCGCCTGGCGTTACGCAGACCTCTGAGGCAGGCACGGCGCCGAGGCGTTCCTGCAAGCCATGTGCGCGCGCCGTCGCGCGCTGGCCGGTAATGCCTTGTCGGTGTTGTCTCGCAGCCCGCGTGTGCGACACCAACCTCCAGGGTTGTACAGAGACAGATCTCGATGAAGCCGGTGATAGCGCTGGTCGGTCGGCCCAACGTCGGCAAGTCCACACTTTTCAACAAGCTCACGCGCAGTCAGGATGCGCTCGTGGCCGATCAGCCGGGGCTCACACGCGACCGCCAGTACGGCGACGGCAAGGTGGGCAACTGGCCCTACCTGCTGGTCGATACCGGCGGGCTCAGTGGTGCCCCCGAAAGCCTCGACGCGGCCATGGCCGACCAGACCCTGCAGGCGGTGCGCGAAGCCGATGCCGTGGTCTTCGTCGTCGATGGCCGCAACGGCCTCACACCGGTCGACGAGGATATCGCCGGCATACTGCGCCGCCAGGCGAAACAGGTTCTGCTCTGCGTCAACAAGATCGACGGCATCGGCGAGGATCGCGCCCAGCTCGAATTTCACCAGCTTGGTTTCGAACACCTCGTGCCCACGGCCGCGGCGCACAATCGCGGTGTGACGGCGCTCGTTGATGAACTCGCCGAATTGCTGGGTATCGAGGTCGAAACGCCCGATGAGGGGAAGAAGAACCGAGGTTCCCGCAAGCGCCGCCGCGCCGAAGCGCTCAGGGAACTCGAGGAGCGCCAGGCCGAGCAGGCCGCGATCGGTGACGGTGAGGCAGCTTCCACGGGTAGTGACGTTTCCGCGAGTGATGCGGTTCCCGCCGATGGTGATGCCGACGAGCTTCGCATTGCTTTCATCGGCAGGCCGAACGTGGGCAAGTCGACGCTGATCAATCGTCTTCTCGGCGAGGATCGCATGATTGCCTACGACATGCCGGGTACCACGCGCGATGCCGTGACGATACCGTTCGAGCGCGCCGGACGAGAGTACCTGCTGGTCGACACCGCGGGCGTCAGAAAGCGTGGCAAGGTCAAGGAAAAGGTCGAGATCTTCAGTGCCATCAAGACCATGCAGACGATCGATCGCAGCAACGTCTGCGTGATGCTGCTCGATGCCGTCGACGGTGTCACCGAGCAGGACATTTCGCTTCTTGGCTACGTCGTGGAGAAGGGGCGGGCGCTGGTCGTTGCGATCAACAAATGGGATGCCATCAGCTCCGAGGCGCGCGAGGCCATGCGCGAAGAACTCGAACGGCGCGTCGCCTTCCTGCACTTCACGCGTATCCACTACATCAGCGCGCTTCACGGATCGGGCGTCGGGGATCTGTTCAAGTCGATCAACCGTGCCTGGAAATCCGCCTTCACGGACCTTTCGACACCACAGCTCACGCGTCACCTCGAACTGGCCACGAGTCAGCATCAACCGCCGATGGTCAATGGCCGCCGCATCCGCCTTCGCTACGCGCATCAGGGTGGGCAGAATCCGCCCGTGATCGTCATTCATGGCAAGCAGGCCTCGAAAGTACCGCAGTCCTACAGGCGTTACCTCGCCAATCATTTCCAGAAGGCACTCAGGCTGTTCGGCACACCGCTCCGTATCGAACTCAGGCAGGACGACAACCCTTTCGACGACAGGCCGGGTGACACGCGCAGGAAACGCCGCAGCAACAGGAGCGCGGCCGACAGGCGAGAGGACAGAAGCGAACGGGTAGAGCGCCGTCGCCGGCGTTCGGGAAAGGCCGGTGAGTCGGCCAGTGGCGGGAAAAAGCGCGTGCCGGGGAGGCAGCGCCGGGACTGACGGTCTCCGCGACTCACTCGCCGCTTTCCCTGTCCTCAGCAGGTTCGTTGCTGTCCGTTGCCATTGGCTCATTCGCGGTCGCCTGTTCTGCAAGCGTCTCGGCATTTGCTTCAGGCCTCGGATCGACGTTTTCTTCGGACCCCGGTTCGGCATTTGCTTCAGGCCCCGGATCGGCATTTCCTTCAGGCCTCGGATCGGCATTCACCTTTGGCTTCTGACTGGTATTCGCTGCCTTGGCTACCGTCCCGGTGTCCGGCTCGGTCTCTGGGTCGGCATTCGCTTCGGCGTCCGGCAATGGCGTATCGGTCGGCAGAAAGAGCAGTGGATCCACCCAGGTGCCGTTCAGGCCTGTAGACCAGTGCAGATGCGGGCCGGTAACGCGCCCGGTGGCGCCAACCGCACCGATGATCTCGCCCGCCTTCACGCGGTCGCCGCGTTCGACATCGATGCGGCTCATGTGGGCGTAGAAGGTCTTGAGCCCGAGGCCGTGCTCGATGAACACCGAATTGCCGTTGAAGAAGTAGTCGCCCGTGTTGATGACAACGCCGTCGGCTGGCGCACGAATCGGCACGCCTTCATTTGCCGCGATGTCGATGCCGCCATGGGGGCGTCGTGGTTGATCGTTGAAAAAGCGTCTGAGGCCGAAGGGGCTCGAGATGGGCCCGACAACAGGCCAGTCGAAGCTCGTGGCATAGATCTCGTCACTGCGACTTGCCCTGGCCATCCTGGATTTCGCCGACTCCCGATTGATGCGCTCCATGTCGAGCGGCGCGGGATTGACCTTCCGCTTGTCGGTGATGGTGATGTGTTGCTCTTCGTAGGCCTTGTCGTCGATGGTGAAATCGTAGAGACGCTTCTCTCCGGCCACAACGGCTTCGAGGGTGTGCTTGCCGGGGCGGGTCGTCAGCGGAATGCCGACATAGGCACGCCAGTGATCATCCTGCGCTGCAACGGCAATGTCGAAACCGTTCCAGGTGGCGGTCGGTCTGGGGACTTCGGCCGACTCGACCGGGCCGAGATCGATCACGGCTACACCGCCCGGTACCGGAAGGTGTTCGATGAAGCTGAAGGCATCACTGTTCTTCGCGAAGCTCGACAGCGCGAAAATCATCAGCAACGCCATCAGTGGTCGGCTGGGCATGGTATCAGCCCCCTTGGCAAGGATGGCGCAAGTGTACAACAGTGTCTGACGTAGCCCGGTATCGAAGCTCACACAGGCTCGGTCAGTATCATTTCACGGCGATTTCACGTTTGCTGCGGGCGAGGAAGGGCAGGTCGGCAGGTTTCTTGCGTGAGGTGCGGCAGTTCTCAATCCGGCACAGTCTCATGAGTTTCAGATCCGCCCTTGTTGTTTCCGTCGCCACGTGCCTTGTCGTTACCCTGAACGGCTGCACCGAAGAAACCTCGACCGCCGCAGAGACTGCGACCGGTGCCGGCAGCACGCTTGAAGACGCCATTGTCGTTGCCGATGGTGCGGATGCGATCACACCCGACAATCAGCTCGAGATGCTGGCGCAGACGCTTGACGTGCTGTTCTCGAATGCCCGCTCCGATACCGCCGATGCGATCGTTGCAGTGAGCACACCAGCCAAAGTGCGTACGGCCATCGCGGCGACCGATGATGCGAAATCACTCAAGAACACCAGCTTCGACTGTGCTGCGGGAGGTTCGGTTGAAGTATTCGCCCGGAATGATGCGGCGGGATCCAGGCAGAGTTTCGAGTTCGAGAATTGCGTGGTCGATGGCAGATCGCTGAGCGGCATTAGCGATGCCGAAGTGGTGGCTGGTGGCGCCCTGTCACGCGTGAATTATTCACTCGAGGCCTCGAATGCAGTGAATTCTCTGGGAACGGGTGATTTCGCGCTCGAAGGCAGCGTCAACACGAGCTGTTTCCAGTGCGAACACCAGTCCTTCGAGATCGTGCGTCTGCTCGAATCGAGCGGCAGCGTGTCACGTCAGGTGCGCGGCAGCGGCAGCCTGCATACCTCCCTCGACGCCGAGGATGCTCTGACCGAAGCGACACTCGCGATCGACATGACACTGGAATCTGCGGTAGACGATGCCAGTGTCAGTTTCTCCGCGCTTGCCGAGCAGCTGGGACTGGATCCCGCCACCCTGGTGCCGCGACGCGGCAGCCTGACCCTTGCCGGAACCGACGGCAGCCGCGTGGTCATGAGCGCCGATGATGTCTCGGATGCACATGTGGTGCTGCACCATACATCGGCGGCAGGAGAGACCACGACGCGGCGAGTCGCCTGGGGTGCATTGCGGCAGGACTGATGCCTCATCCCTTTCCGAACTGGAGCTCGAACATGATCCGATTCCCCGTACTCAATGCCGCATTGCTTGGTGTTGCCGTCGTCATGGCGGCCTGTGACAGCGGGTCTTCCGGTGGCGCGCCGGGAGGTCCTCCTGCGACTTCGGTGCTGGCCGATGATCAGAACACGTCGACGGCTTCGGCGGAATCGGCAAGCCTCGTTTCAGCCCTGCTCGGTACCGATGAAAGTGGGCTCATCACGGCAGCCAATCAGAACCGACTTCTCGGTGAAGTGGTGAACATCCTGTTTTCGGCAGGTGGCGCCGATGCCGTCGGCCTGATGATGCGAGGTGCCATACCCGCGGCTCCGCCAGAGGCTAACTTCCCGGATGACACCGAAACTTCGGCATCCGATGCGTCTTACCGCGAGTGCGATCTGCAAGGCAGCGCGGTGGTATTCGACGATGCCGGCAGCAGTGGTGTGCGCCAGAGTATCGATTTCGATGGCTGTGAAAACCGCGATGGCTCATCACTCGACGGTTATCGTGTCGCGCAGGTTTCGGACACCGGAGAGGAAGTCTTCGTCAACTATGCGCTCGAGGCCTCGGGCGTGGACAATGCGCTTGGCACCGGGTCGCTGTCGATCAAGGGTTTTCTCGATCTGCAATGTGAGAGTTGTGAGTATCGTCAGTTCAATTTCGAACATCGTCTCGATACGTCGGGGACGCTCTCGCGGAGCCTGAAGGGCAGCGGTTCGCTCTACACCGGCGGCGGCAACAGCGCTGCGCTGACCCGTGGTGAACTGGACATTACCCTGATGCTTGCCGAAACCACGAGCGGTGCTCGGATCCGCCTGACGGCATTCACGTCATCGCTGGCGCTTGACCCCGCCACCCGGGTTCCCTTCGAAGGAGAACTCCTGCTTCGGGCCGTCGATGGCAGCAGTGTGCGTCTGCAGGCACTTGGTGCCGGTGCGCTCGAAGTGGTACGAACAAATGCGCTGGGCGAACGCAGTACGGCAATGGTGGACTGGCAGGATATCATCCGCCGCTGACGAACCTCGGCGTCTCGAGGCTATCGACGGCGTCGACGCCTCCGAGGCGTGATCGTTCACGGGAATTGGATTTGCATTTACCACTCGAATGGGAATACGCTGGGAGGTGCAGCAACAGAACAATCCAATCGAGGCAGGCACATGGGCAGGAAGCACGGCAGGAAGGCAAGACACAAACACGACGGAAAGCACGGCCGCAAGGCAGGACACAGACACGACAGGAAGCACCTTTGCAACGCAAAGGGCAGGATCAAGCGGAAGCGCTACGAGAAGGAACTCGAACATCTGCAGACGGAGTTGGTCAAGCTGCAGGAATGGGTACGGCAGAAGGGTCTCAAGGTGGTGGTCATCTTCGAAGGTCGCGATGCCGCGGGCAAGGGCGGCGTGATCAAGCGCATCACCGAACGGCTGAACCCGCGTATTGCCCATGTCGTGGCGCTCGGTACGCCCACCGAGCGGGAAAAGACGCAATGGTATTTCCAGCGCTATGTGCCCCATCTGCCGGCAGCCGGCGAGATGGTGCTTTTCGATCGCAGCTGGTACAACCGCGCCGGTGTCGAACGTGTCATGGGCTTCTGCACCGACGAGGAATACGAGGAGTTCATGCGTACCTGCCCCGAGTTCGAACGCATGCTGGTGCGCTCGGGCATCATCCTCATCAAGTACTGGTTTTCGGTGAGCGATGAAGAGCAGGAAAGGCGTTTCCAGTCGCGCACGCGCGATACCAAGAAGTTCTGGAAACTCAGCCCCATGGATATCGAATCGCGTTCGCGGTGGGTGGAGTATTCACGCGCCAAGGACAACATGTTTCGCTTTACCGACATCAAGGAAGCCCCCTGGTATGCTGTTGATGCCGACAACAAGAAGCTCGCGCGGCTCAATACCATGCGCCACCTGCTCGAGACAATCCCCTACGAGGATCTCACCCCGCCACCCATCGAACTCCCGGAGCGGCAGAGCGACAGTGATTACATCCGTCCGCCGAAGGACAGCATGACGATGGTGCCGAACTACTACGCCTAGGCGGGAAGGGATCAGTCCGGGTCGTCCGGTTGGAATCGACTGGCTGAGGTCACGGGCCGCTGCGGCAGACTTGCATCCGATGCCCGGCCAGGCTGACGGCAACCTGCAGCATGACCACGGCACTGCCGCCTCAGCGGCAGTGCTTTGTTGCGATCTGCTGTATACGCCGATGCCTACCAGGACAGGGTCTTCATGGCAGGGTCGAACAGCAGCTTCTCGATCTCCGACCAACTGCCCATTTCGACGCCCTCGATGTAGTCATCGATGTCAAGCCCTGCGGCCGTCGAACATGCCTTGCACATGATGACCCGGCCGCCATCGGCCATGAAGTCCTTCAGCATGTCCTGAATCGACTTGCCGCTTTCTGCCATCAGTCCGTGAACATGGCTCGCTCGCTTCCGGTCGGCCAGATAGACGGCGCGCACGTTCAACCAGATGGCCACGGGTTCATGACCGTTCTTCAGGGCCTTCTCGTGGGCAAAGCTGATGGCCTTGGCGGCTGACCAGGTGTCGTCCGTCGTCAGATTCACGAAGAGGCCGGTTCCGGTGTCTTCCTGTGCCCAGCCGACCTTGCCCAGTGAAAGAATCGACAACAGTAAAAGCAGTGCGATACGTCTTGTAGTGAACATGTGCAACTCCATCAATGGTTGAGCGTCAATGCGGAGACGTGTGTTGCCACTTGTCTCGCAATCAGTCTATATATACCCGGCAGTGTTCCGGCGTGCAAACGAAACGGGCGACAGAAAAACTGTCGCCCGTTCTCCGTTTCTGATTTCTCTGGCTGGAAACCCTAGCGGTTGAGGAATTCCAGCTCGTACTTGTCCTTGTAGTCGGGCAGTGGGTGCTCCTCTCTCAGTGTCTTGACCATGCCGTAGATCATCAGCAACACGATGACCGCAATCGGCAGGCCGGCAACGATCGAGGCCGTCTGCAACGCGGACAGGCCGCCCGCAAGCATCAGCACAGCCGCCACGGCACCCGAGATCACACCCCAGAAGATGCGGAACCTGACCGGTGGGTGCTCGTCGCCCATCGACAGCATCGTGCACATCACGAGCGTACCGGAGTCCGACGAGGTCACGAACCACGAGATGAGCAGGATGGTGATCAGGAAATTCATCGGCATCGTCAGCCATTCGTAACCGAAGCCGGTAACGGTCTGGAACACGCCGCGGGCATAGTCCTCGTTCACGGCATTGAACACGCCGGCATCGTTGAACAACTCGACGCCCGCCGCTGCACCACCGAAGACGCCCATCCAGACGATGACCACGGTCACTGGCACGAACAGGACAGCGACGCAGAATTCCTTGATCGTCCTGCCCTTGGAGACCCGGGCGATGAACATGCCGACGAAAGGGCACCATGCAATCCACCAGCCCCAGTAGAACAGCGTCCACCAGGTCTGCCAATCGTTTTCGGGATCACCGATGACGTTGAAGCCCATCGGTATGAAGTTCCAGAGATAGTCGCCAACCCCTGAAATGGTCACTCCCAGAATGTAGGCGGTCGGTCCGAGTATCAGGAACAGCACCAGTAACCCGAGGCTGGACATCACGTTGATTTCGGACAGGATTCGCACGCCCTTGCCAACGCCCGATGCGGCCGAAGCCGTGCCCAGTGCGGTAATGATCGCCACCAGGATGAGCTGGTTGGTCTGGTTGTTTTCCATCCAGCCCAGCCGCTCCAGCCCGGCGCAGATCGGCGTGACCCCGAGTCCCAGCGAGGTCGCGATCCCGAATACGGTGCCGAACACGGCGATCAAGTCGACCAGATGCCCCCACGGACCGTAGATCCTGTCCTTGAGAACCGGGTAGAGAGCGGCGCGTGGCGTCAGGGGCAGGTCGTGTCGGTAAGCGAAGTAGGCCAGTGTCATGCCTGCCAGCACATACAAGCCCCAGCCGTGAAAGCCCCAGTGAAAGATGGTTACCGTCACGGCCTTGATGGCGGCCTCGCTGGTGCCCGCCTCGATGCCGTTCGCGTCGGCAAATGGGTTGCCCTGCATGTGGAACATGGGTTCCGACACGCCCCAGTAGATCAGGCCCGAGCCAAGACCTGCCGAAAACAGCATGGCAATCCATGAAAAGGTGGAGAAGTCCGGTTCGTCGTCGTCCTTGCCGAGCTTGACGTGCCCGAAACGGCTGACCAGCAGCCAGAGCGAAAAGAAAAGTGCGGCGTTCACGACCAGTACGTAGAACCATTTCATGCTGCCGAGGATGAAATCCTTGCCGGCCGAAAAGACCGCTGACGAGCGTTCGACATCCGTGATCGTGTAGGCGACGAAGACAACGATCATGACCATCGATGCCAGCGCCATGAAGACGTTCATCCCGGCAAACAGACCGGATTTTGCGATCAGATCCTTCGAGGCATGGTGACTGGAATCCGACATGTTGACCTCCGTTTATCGTGTTGTGCCAGCGGGACCGTGCTGACCACTGGTTTCGAGCCAGTTTTCGAACGCTTCTTCGAGACGAGCATGATTTCTGGACCACCAGTCGGCGTCCGAGATGATGCTGAGTTCATCATCATGGACAGGACTGTTGGGAATCTTCTCCAGCGTTTCTTCGGACAGCAGCGCCAGCGAGGATCTGCGTGTCGGTCCGTTCGCCAGATGGCTGACCATGTTGGCCAGTGACTGCGAGGAACTCGCGTACTTGATGAATTCCAGAGCGGCCTCCCGGTTACGGCTTCCCTTCGGGATGCCGAACAGATCCAGTTCCAGCACCCGGCCATCGTAGACGATGCTGAAATCGGCACCATTCTCTTTCGCGGCCGCGGCTCCGGTGGTCGACCATATCGAGGACATGACGACATCATTCGAGTTCAGGAGTCGAACCGGCTCGAGCCCGGTGGACCAGAGTCGAAGTCCGGGTCTGATCGCATCCATCACGCGCAGTGCGCGCGTCACGCCTTCCTCGGTTTCGAGGGTGGCATAGACATCGTCACGTGCCACGCCATCGGCCATCAGCGCCCATTCCATGACGACCGTGGGGTCGTTGCGGACAGCCCGCACTCCCGGGAAGTTTTCGGTGTCGAAGAAATCCTGGATGCTGCTGGGTGGGTTGTCTCCGAAAGCGTCATTGGAATAGGCGAAGGCCGTGGCCCACTCGATCACGCCCACACCGCAATCGCTGAGCGCACCGGGCATGAAATCATCCCTGAACGGAGTGCCGTCCACACCGTCGGGCAGTTCCACGTCGGACAGATCCTCCAGCAGACCCTCCTTGCAGGCTCGCATGGAATCGGCCTGAGTCAGGTCGACAACGTCCCAGATGACATTGGCCGATTCCACCTGATCGCGGATTTCCGAAAGACCGCCATCATAATGCTCCACGTGGACGCGAACATCGTTGGCCGCTTCGTAGGGGCGCACGAAACCCAGCATCTGGCTGCGCATGTAGACCCCGGTCCAGGTCGTGAAGGTAATGTCGCGCTGCGTTGCGTCGGGTGTGTCCTGTGCCAGCAACGGTGCTCCTGGCGTTCCGCAGAGGAGAGCCACCGATGCGATGATTCCCCAGGCGGAGGAAAGTCTGTACAACATGGCTTCCTCCCTCTGATCATGTTTCAGATCCCTGCGTTTTCCGTTTGCCTGTCGGTCGGAATGCCGTTACGTCGGATGAACTGTCACGTCGGATTAAAATGAACAAGCGTGACAATGGAATTTCGCGGGATTACTGAAATATTGATTACATTCCGTGGATGGTAACGGTAACACCGCTGCAGACAACTTGCAAATCGCATTGTCTGCAGGCCCTTTGCAAGGTATCAGTGACATGCTGGATATTCTGAAGAACCGCACCTTTCGCCATCTCTTCACTGCACAGGTGGTGGCACTGCTGGGAACCGGCCTCGCGACCGTGGCGCTCGGGCTTCTGGCCTTCGATCTTGCCGGCGAACAGGCGGCAATGGTGCTGGGGACGGTGTTCACGATCAAGATGGTGGCCTACATCGGCATTGCACCCATTGCCGGCGCCTTTGCCAGTCAGGTATCGCGCCGGACACTGCTGGTCGGGCTGGATCTGATCCGTGCACTTGTCGCGTTCTGCCTGCCTTTTGTCACCGAACTCTGGCAGGTATACGCACTGATCTTCCTGCTGCAGTCGGCCTCGGCTGCCTTCACACCGACCTTTCAGGCGACGATTCCCGATGTGCTGCCCGACGAGGCGCGCTACACCCGAGCCCTGTCTCTGTCGCGGCTGGCCTATGACCTGGAGAACATCGTCAGCCCGACACTGGCGGCACTGCTGCTGGCGGTGATGAGTTATCACATGCTGTTCATCGGTACGATGCTGGGTTTCGTTGCTTCGGCTCTGCTGGTCGTGTCGTCGCTGCTGCCGAGCCTCGAACCGACCCGGCGCCGCGGCATTCAGGATCGCACCACACGCGGAATACGCATCTATCTGGCTACACCCCGACTGCGCGGATTGCTGGCGTTGAACCTGACTGCCGCTGCCGCCGGGGAGATGGTGCTGGTCAATTCCGTTGTCATGGTGCGCGGGTCGCTGGGGCTGCCCGAAAGCGCACTGGCCTGGACCCTGTTTGCTTTCGGCGCCGGATCGATGCTGGCCGCACTGGGCCTTCCCGGGCTGCTTGAGCGCCTTCCCGACCGTCCCGTGATGGTGTCTGGCGCCGTGCTGGCGACGGGGGCTCTGCTTGCTCTGGCGTTGTTGATCCGCGTTGCAGGGCTTTCCTGGCCGCTCCTCCTCGGTGCGTGGTTTCTGGTTGGCCTTGGCTGTTCCGCCGTTTTCACCCCTTCGGGTCGATTGCTGCGCCGTTCCTCCCACGAGGATGACCGCCCGGCACTCTATGCCGCCCAATTCGCGCTTGGTCACGGATGCTGGCTCATCGCCTATCCGCTTTCCGGCTGGCTGATGACAGCGTTCGGTGCTGTCGTGGCCCTGCTCATCCTTGCCGCAGTGGGCGGCGTCGGTATCCTTGTCGCATTGTCTCTGTGGCCTGTGGATGATCCCGTCGAAGTGTCCCATATCCACGACAACCTGCCACTGGACCACCCACATCTGAATGGTCAGCGTAGCCACAGCCACGCCTATGTCGTGGACGACAATCATCCGCGCTGGGCATCACATCTCTGATCGGATCAGACCGCTCTGGCGAAGATTCACCGCTTCACCGGATACGGTGCGCCGCAAGTGGATCGGGCAAACAGTCGTTGCGCTCAGCCTTCGCGCTGGTGCGATGACTCGCACAGTTTCGTCAGCGTGTTCCAGTTTCTGGCTGTCCCGGACTGGTGCAGGACACGTTCCAGAAACGCAGGCGATAGCCTGGATCGCGCAACCCCTGCACGGTAGTCGATGTAGACCTCTCGTTCCGAGACACTGACTCGTTCCGACCCTGCACGCTCGGCTATGGTGGCTTCGGCAGCAGGCTCTGCCTGTTCGGGCAGAAACAGGACGAGCAGCTTCGCAGGCCTGTCCGAGGCGGCATCCGGGAAGGGATTTTGATGAGCGGCTCTTCTCAATTCTTTCGGCCGCCGCAAAACCACATGGTTTTCAAGGCCGAAGGATTTGATCGTATCATTCAGAAGCTGCTGGATTTCCTGTTCGGGAAGATTGGTTTCAAAAACGAGGTTGCCCGTTGCAAGCAGGCTTTGCGTGTTGCTCAACCCCGCGGCCGTGCACCTGTCCTGCAGCTCTCGCAGTGGCATTACGGGGTGTGTGGAAGGGCCGATTCCGCGGATCAATCCAACCCAGGTCTTCATCTGAGCATTCACTAACTCTACTCACTTCACTGGTATTCGTTTCCCGCACCTGCAGCACGTCATGACCCTGCGCGCCTGCAGGACGGTCGCTACCGCCGTCAGCCATGTTCCATCACGCCTTGCGCGACGGCAGAGACATGCCCGGTCTTGTGCCGAAGTGGCGGAGAGGGAGGGATTCGAACCCCCGGACCTGTTACAGTCAACGGTTTTCAAGACCGCCGCATTCGACCACTCTGCCACCTCTCCGAGCGCATGATTATAGCCGACCTGAGCACCATGTAGAACCTTGCCGACTTGTAGGAAGAGTTCACCCTTTACCTGCTTGTAACATGCGCTGCAATCGCTGACAATTCGTCACTGGTTTGAAGGGGCTGTGGTTCGGACCCGAGGAAGACGTTCTTGAATGGAAATACGCTTCGGCGAGTACAACTGGCTGTCGTGGTTCTCGTTGCCAGTGTCATCATTGTTGCCTGTTCCGATCCGAACGACACCAAGCCACAAGGTACCGTCATCGTCGGTGTTCCGGAGGAAGGTGTGCCTTCCACCGAGATCATCGATACCGAGTTCGTTGACTATCTCAGCGCCGAACGCGGACAAAACTGGGATTGTTTCGTCTACTCGGGCGGAGTCGGTGATCTTACCAGGCGTTGGGAACTGGAATTCAATGCCGACCAGAGTGGCAAGCTTCGAGACGTACTCAACGGCTCGTCCTACTCACTCACCTGGTCGACGAAATTCGGGGAGTTGATGCTCGATTTGTCCGATGGCACCCGCTTCGATCTCTACTCGGTGATGTTGACCGGGGAATACCGTTTTTCCAGCCTGTTCGACACCGAGCGCGGCACCGAGCACATGATCTGCGCGGATACGTCGAATGCCGAGGGCGGTGACAAAGGTGAAGTCAGCGTTTACTCGACGCTGCTGATGAACGGACCGAATCTGGATCAGACAGACAATTTCTGGTATTGCGACATTTCTGATGGTGGAGATTTCGCTTTCGCCCTCTACGAAGATGGGTCGGGAACATTCGTGATCGCTGGCCAGGGGCTTGTGGCGAACTGGAATCGGGCGAATGATGCGGGCTACAGTGGCATGTTGTCCTCGGCACAGTCATGGGCTTTGTCGGAACCGCAGTTCAATGACGAGAATCACGTGAAGTTCGAATCCTTTCACCTTGAGGCCATCGACCAGGGGGCGGTGGAATGTTCTCGCGGTTTCACGGAGGATGATGATCCTCCTGAAGATGTAGATGAACCGTCCGGACCCGTTGATGACGATGCGGCAGAAAGGTTGCGAAGGCAGCTTCTCAATGCCAACTCCAATTACTACTGGTACTGTGCTTCGGCCGACGAGACCAGTACGGATTTCATCACTCTGGCGTTCACGAGCGAACAGGAAGGCGTGTTCGGCAATTCCGTCGTGCCCGGTGAAGTCAGCACGGAGCCTTTCACGTGGCAGATCACTGCGGCTGACGCAATTCAGACAGAAAACGAATCGGGCGTCGTGTCGATCTACCGGGATATCGATTGGATCGATCCTGATATCTTCAGCGCGGTGGTTGAGATCAGCGCGCTGTCGATGATGGAGCAGCGCTACTGCGAGCGCCTGATCGGGCGGGTGGAAATTGGACCGCCGAATGTGCTGCCTGCACTGAGTTCCAACGAGACTCCGTACAACAGCGATACCAACGGTGACGGTGTAATCGACAGTTTCTGGGTCTGTGTCTCCAACACCGACAGTCACTCCCTGGCGCTGTATCTGAATCCTGACCGAACTGCCGCCATTCTCGACAATGAAAATGAGACGCACAACGGTCTCTGGATGCTCGAAGGCGACGATTTCTGGTTTGCAAGCGACAACAGGAATACAGATGTGCGGCTTGTCGATCCCGAGTTTCTCGAGCCGCATTTTCTGACGACGAAAGACATGCAGTTCAACGGTGAATCATTGGGAGACGGGGTATGTGGTCGCTATGATGGCGACGGCAATCCGATGAGCTCTTTGGTTGATCAAGCCGCTGACCGGACGTTGAATCGAACTGCTGACCGAATTGTTGAATCGAGCCGCTGATTCAACACGGTTGAACCGGACCGCTGACCGAGCGCTGAACCGAGCCTTGAACCGAGCCGTGTTCAGGGATGTCTCCTCAGGCTCGTGTTGCCCGAAAGCCAATGTTTGTAAAGCGGGCGCGTTTTGAGAATTCGAAGGTAGCCGATTCAGAGCAGGGCCTGCTTGTCGAAGCCCTGTTCCGCAAGAAACTTTCCGATGCGACGTATTGCCGCTTCACGTCGTCTGACCACGCGTTGCAACGGTTCGCCAAGCAGCTTGGCAATGTCGTTCTGCGACAGCCCCTGAAAGTAGTAGCTGCGCAGCAGAAACACGTCGTCGTCGCTCAGGAGGGGCTCGCCGGTGGCCTCCAGCCGTTTCTGAAGGGTGTTGCGCATGCTGGCGATACGCGCGGTACCTGTGGAAAGACCTGCCGTGTCAGCAGCACCGCCCATCAGAAGTTGGAGTAACTCCGATACTTCGTTGTCGGCAGCAGCGCCGTCGGTGACGTTGAGTTCATCGGGTATGGCGTCGAGGACTTCGGTATCGTCGGCATCGGATATCCGCCTGACGCCATCACACTCCTTCTTCTCATCCATTCTCGTCAGCAACCGCTCGACCAGTTCACGGAATGCCGGTGTGTCTCCGGTAGCATAGAGATCGGCGTCCTTGTCGGTCGAATCGTCGTCACGGTCACTTGCGTGTACCGTGTCGCCAAGGGTAAATGCAGCCGCCTTGTTCAAGGCCTTTTCGATGATTTGACGTCGTGAAAGGCCCTTGAGACATTTCCAGTCGAACAGATCCTGACCGAGCTGGCTGAATTCACGGAGCCATTGACGCGGCCGCGGATAGCCGATGTGGTGGCGGCGCACCGAGATCAGCTCGTTGCGAAACGAAGCAATCACGAGCGCATCGCTCATGACTCGTTCCGGTGCCAGTTTATGCATCTTCAGCGCAAGGTTCTGGTGTGCCTCCTCGAACCAGGTTTCCCACTCGGGGAAACCGCCGAAACGCTGGCGGGTAAATTTTCTGAGGCGCGACAGCCAGCGGTCGCCATAGAGCGCCTGCAGTCGACTGTCCGGGTTTTCCCTGTTCAAGTAATGTGATCTCTTGTTTTTTGAACTGGCCGATGAGGACGGTCTGTCAGGAGCTTCTCCATTTGACGGTGGTATTCGAGCGGACAGACCGTGAACGACAGACATCAGGAGCCTGAAGCGTCAATGATATCGCTGACGGCGCTGCACAGTGTGTCGATGTTCTCGACTTCGTGGTTGCTGCTGAACAGCGGGGCGAGAAGGCCGTTCTCGAGTACCTGGGCACTTTTCAGGGCCAGCACACGATCACGGGTGTCGAACTGCTCCTTGCCAAGTTCGGCATTGTCGGCAAGAAGACCGCTGTCGCAGGCCAGGTAAGTCGTCATGAGCCACTGTCCGACCGCTTCGAGCTCTGATGTGTTGGCCGTGCACCACGCAGCATCGATGCTGTCTTCACACGGAACGGCAGTTTGTTCCAGCGTGACGTCGTGCCAGTTCTGCCATTCGTCATTGACCGAGTCGGCCGGCAGGGTACCCAGTATGTCGGCCATGCCACGCTTGACCAGCATCTCACCGAGTTCTTCGATGCTGGCTGGTGGCAGAACCCCCGCCAGTGAGCGGGTGATTGCTGGTGCCGCAAGACCTGATAGGTCGAACCCTTCTGCGTATGTCATCATCGTCGTCGTTGCACTCTCGATATTGCCATCGTCAGGGTTCGATGAACCTCGTTGCAGCAACGGCGTAACCAGGATTGCCAGAGCGGCCACGGCCAGGGCACCGGCCAGTGCGGGCGTCGGCAAACCGAACAGCGCGCGGAGCTTCGAGAAGAACGAACCACCTTCATCGTCGCAGATGCGTGACGATGAGGCCTCGCGACGGACGCTGTCCGTTTCGAGTGGTGTTTCGCTCGCAGTAGAGGCTGTTTCGCGGGCGAATGCCTCGGCGTCGAGATAGTCAAGCAGTAGCTGGTATACCTCGGCGTCGTTGGCCAGGTGGCTCCTGACCTCGCGCTCGCGTTCGGATGAGAGTTCGCCTTGCCGCCAGGCTGCAATCTCGTAGAGATCCGGTTTTGCACCGGAGGGCCGGTTGCCGAATACGTTTACCCCGATCAGAGCAAGATCGAGTTCGCTGAACCCGTCGCCGTTGGCAGGCGTGTTTGATAACTTGTCGTTGTTGTCATTCATGATTGAATCGAGGTGGTTGCACGATGATGCCGCTTGCGTCACGGACTGCTTTTCAGGCTCAACGTCGCACCTTGTACGATAGCCGAGTGGCGTTTGAGTTGCTGAACGAACTGGCGCAGTTCTCGATCATTGCTGTCCATCGCTCCTTTCTGCGCCAGGGATAACGCGCGGGTGGCCAGCGACGTTGCCCCGGGTGGCCAGGCATAGAACAGCAAGGTGTCGGTGCCGGCAGGAGGGACGACACGCAGCGCCGGTGCGTCTTCGGGAGGCCAGTAAATCGTTTCGCCGGGTGGCAGCAGGGCAGTCGCTTCGGTTTCGTCGATCGGGTGGAGCATGTTCAGATAACCTTCACCGTCGGCAACGAGAACGGCCCATTGCGACTCGCTGACATTGTTCAGCGTGAAGCGGACGGTATCACCGATTCTCAGCTGGCTGCCGAGAAGCGGGTGGCGAAAACCCGCGAACAGACCGCCCTGCAGTTCGAGTGCGATGTCGTGACGCCGCTCACGGACCCAACGCTGCGTGAGCAGAATGCGATTGAGGCGTTCAGGCTCGTTGCTGTCGATTGCCTGCAGGAGCATGCCAGCCGGGTCGCGGATCTCGATCAGATCGCCAACGCTGCGCACGACGAAGTCTGCTGCGTTCCGGTCATCGATGATCCTTGCGGGCAGGTCGCGGTAGCGTGTCTCGTCAAGGTCGGTGTTGGCGGCAAGATGAATCGTCAACGATTCGGCATCCTGATCGGCGTCAGGTGTAGTGACTTCGCCGGGTAAGGTCTCGAATGTGTCGCTACCGCTACTCGCGAACTGGATCGGTGCGAATTCACGCGTATTGCGCGTCAGAATCGTACGTTCCATGATCGCGGCGTCTGCGGCGGTCAGGCCCGGCAGTGTCACGGGTTCGTGTCCGCACTGACTGCAGCTTTCGGCAAACTGCAGGATCAATTGTGCGAACAGACTGCCTGGTGTGATCTGGCTTTCCGGTGGCAAGCGGTCGAGCACCCGCAGCAGGGCATCGGTGAATCCACCATGAGGCAGACCGTCAATGGTGTTGGCGCGCCCCTGTTCGATGTCACTCGCCGAAATGTCGACTGCTTCCTGGTTTTCGGCGGCAGCACCGATGAACACGGTATTGCGGTAGTCGAAGTCACAGCCATCCGAGCAGCCCGCAGACGAGCGAAAGCGTATGCCGGAGCGAGACCTGAAATCCTCGGCATCGCTCTCACCGGCATGCCCGCGCCCGGGGGATTCGAGTTCTGCGGCTGGCTGTTTCACATCAGCGTCTGTCGAACCTGATGGTCTGGTCGTCAGGAGGCGTTTGTTTGCGGGTGCCCAGGGGGCGAAGTCGCGCGTGGCGTTGCCCGAGAAGCAGGCGTCGAAGAGCACCAGGACGTTGCGATCGCGATCAAGCGATTCGAGCCGCGGACGAATTTCGCTGCGCCCGACAATGAGCCCATCCTCGGGATTCGGTGACATGGCGATGCTGTTCGTGATGTGGCGTGGATCGAGATCCCATGCCACGAGTGCGCCGCTGCCATCAGGCAGATTGAGCTGGCTGCCGAAGGATTTGTCGCTTGCGCTGGTACCGTGACCGGAGTAGTAGAACAGGATGGTGTCACCCGGTGCGGCTTTCTTGTCGAGATCGGCAAGAGCACCGAGTATGGCCGTTTCGGTGGCCGCCGAGTCGATCAGTCGAATGGTGTTCTCGGCGGCGAAGCCGAAGCGTTCGGTCAAGGTATCGGCAAGGGCGTTGACGTCGTTCTCGGGACCGGCGAGGGTTGGGACGAGGGGGCTTTCGTGATCCCCGACACCCACCAGCAAGGCGTGCCGGGCAGCTGCGAGATCCCCACTGGCAAGCACACAGATCACTGCCAGCACGAGGGTGACGAGGCCGTGGGTGCTTGTGGGTTTACCGCTCATGAAAGTGGTCCCGAGTGAGTTGTGCACCATTGTCGGCTTCAGTGATCGCATCAAGCAATTCAACGCACGGCGGCGGCACTTTTTCCGGATTTGCGGTAAGTTTGCACTCGGAAACACTGTTGCAGACGTTAGCGGCTTGCCGTTGTTGTGTCTGCAGGGTGCGTCACAATTCGGGAAGAATCGAACGAGGAGATCAGTGAATCAGGGAACTCAACCAGCAGCCGGATGCAGTTGTAGAGCCATTGCGTGCAAGGTCGACAAACGATTTCGTATGCGGGGCGTCACCCGCCTTGTGCTGCTGTCATTGATGGCGGGTCTGTCAACCTCGAAGGCGTCGGCACAGGATCTCATGGGTTCGGTCGGTCGTGCAGGCATCAGTTACAACTACGTCGAACTCGAATACCTGCTCAACAGCGAACTTGAAACACCCATCTACCTGACGGGATATCTCGGTATCGCCGACAACTGGGCCTTGTCGTTACGATACGGTAGTCATTCCAAACAGAAAACCGTGGAATCCACGCTGTCCTACGTGGTTGCAGAAACACGTTCGATCTCTCTCGGAATCGCCTGGCATGCACCGCTGCCGTTCATCCCCGATACTGAATGGCTGGCTGAGTTCAGGTACGGGTATTACAAGAACGAAATCACGATGCGAAGCCTTGTCGATACCTCGTTGGTGTTGCTCAAGCAGGAGAACTCGGATTACCTGCAGCGTGGTTTTCTCGGACTCAGGCATGCCTTTGCACCGAGATTCGAAGGCCGAGCCGGAGTGGTCTTGTATCGAGACTCGAGTAACGCATTGGATACTTCGCTCGAAGGGGCACTGCTGTTCCGGCTTTCGCAGTCGTTCGATCTTGCCGTCATCGCGTCCGAGACGGAGGCCAAGGAGCCCTCGGTGCTTTACTCGCTGGCGCTTCGCTACACATGGTAGGATAAGTCAATCGTGTCAAGGTCAGGCAAGTTCGTTGCCACCCTGCTGACTTTCATGAGCAGCGTGGTTCAGGCTCAGGATCTGTTCACTCTCACCTCGGATGTCGTGAGTTCGCGCGGCTACGATTATGTCGATGCGCAGTACATCTTCACCCGCGATGGCAACCCGCCGGTGGTGGCCTACGGCCGAATGTCGCTGACCGACAACGTGGCGATCGCGGGACGGCTCTTCAACGCTGATTTCGAGAGCGACATCGACAACCAGCCGGTTGATGTGAACGAAACGGTTTACGCGGCAACTCGCGAGTTGTCGGCCGGTATCCTCTATCACGACGATTTCCCGTTTCTGAAAGACACCGATTGGCTGGCGGGCTTGTCGTTCGGTCGTCGGGATTATGATTACTACGTCGAGCCTTCGGGCGACGGTTCCCGTATTGATCTCGGTGACGACAGTCGTAATTTCCGGGCGGTGTATGGTGGGTTCCGGCGCAGCCTGGGATTACGCCTCGAGGTTGAACTCACGGCAATCTACTATGACGATGACGACCTCGCCACCGACTATTTCTACGGCCGGTTCAACGTGATCCATCATCTGACTCAGCATATCGATCTGGCGGCAGCGCTGAACGATTTCGGTGGTGACAACAGTGATCTCGTGTCGGCGGGTGTCCGTCTCGGCTGGTGAGGCAGGAACCGCCGGGCCTGGTCAGGCAAAGAGAATTCTGCGAGGTCAGGCAAAGGACCGTGAGGTGACGCCAGACGAGGCTTCAGTCAAGGCCGGTCGATGTACATTACTCACTCGTCAGGGTGTGTGACCAGCCGGAAGCCAGTTATCGCCGCTCGGCTCGAAGCGGGGCTGCGGCTGCGGTTGCTGATACGCATGTGTTCTGCGTCGCCGTCCCAGGCGCCTCCACGCAGTACGCGTTGCTCGGACTCGCTGGAATGTTCCGTCGAGTCATTGTCGGGATTGCCGGCACGGTTTTCCTGCCAGATATCCTCGACCCATTCCCAGACATTGCCCTGCATGTCGTAGAGGCCGAAGGCGTTGCTCATGTAGGAGCCGACCGGTGCACTGAACCAGTACTTGTCGTGGCAGTTGACACGATTCGACCAGCGCGAACCCCCGGGTGACTCGCTCTTGTCCGCAACATTGGCCACGAGACAGAGTTCCCTGGCCGTGTCGCTGCTCGGAAAGCGTGAGTTCGATCCTGCGCGAGCCGCGTATTCCCATTCGGCTTCCGTCGGCAGTCGCCACTGCCGGCCAGTGACGCTGCCGAGCCAGTCGGCATAGGCGAGGGCGTCGTTCCAGCTGACGCAGGTTACCGGATGTTTGTTGCTTTGCGAGTAACCGGGGTTGCGCCAGTTTCTGTCGGCAACCCATCCCCATCGTGCACTGGAACGGTTGATGCCACCTTTCTCATACCAGATGTAGCAACCTTCGTGGCCGTCGGCATTCCGTTCCGCGTCGGTCACGTAGTCAGTGGCCTCGACGAATTCGCGGAACTGCCCGACCGTGATTTCAGTAGCGCCCATCATGAAATCGGACACACGGAGCTCCTCGACCGGTTTCTCGTAAGGATTGCAGTTGTTGTCATCACTCGAACAACCCATCGAATAGATGCCACCCGAGATGCGCAGGGTGTGCGGTATGGTGATGTCCGCAGGGATCAGCGGCGGGCCTTCATTGTCCGCATTTTCGTTTTCTTCGTTCAAGGCCAGCTGTTCGGGTTTGCCGGACACGGGGGTGTCAAGGTCATCAAGCTGTTCCAGGTGAACCTGAATGCGGTTGTGACCGGGCTCGAGGCGTATCTTTTGTCGCCATTGCTGGTAGCCGTCGTGGGTGACCAGAATGTCGTACTCCTTCTCGGTGTTCAGCGACATGCCGGGTTGGTAGACCTCGGCGCTGTTCATGATGCGGATGTGTGCGTTGTCCGGAACCGTATCGACGCGAAGACTGGAGGATACGATCTCGGTCCAGTCGTCCTCGCTGGCGCCGAAGTCATCGGACGTGAGGGCGGCAGTCTGACCGGGTTTGTTGTCCCTGCCCTGGATGAAATAGTAGTCGTTCAGCAGCGAGCTGCTTTCCCAGGGAATCTGCTCGCCTCCGGTTTCCTTGACCACGGCTGCACGAGTGAGGCGAATCATCTCGGTAAGGCTTAGATCCGTTTGCCTGAGATTTTCGAGAAGATGCCTTGTGAAGATGCCGTTGCGTCCGTCTCCGTCGGCAGCGACGCTGCCCGGGGCCGTGGCGTAGACCACCAGAGATCCGATGGGAGCATCCACTCGAGCGAGTCCACGATTGTTGCCGCGATATCGGCTTGGGAACGGGTTGTCGCGGCAGGCGTCGAGCAGCAGAAGATTGAGTGCATTGCCCGCAGTCTCCATCTTCGCAAGAACCCTGTTGACATCAAGCGATTCGAAGGGTACCTCGTCAGCAGTCTCGATCGAGTTGTTGACCGGAATGAGGTAGTTGCGGCTGTCGATCTGCATGCCGTGCCCGGCGTAGTAGAAAATACCCACGCCACCGCGGTTTCTGAGTCGCTTGCCGAAATCGCGTACGGCGTGGCTCATCTGACGGCGGTCGATGTCGGTGTGCAGCATCACGTCGAAACCGAGATCGCGCAACACCTCGGCCACGTCGTTGGCATCGTTGACCGGGTTGTCGAGCGGAAACCGGTCGTACGCGCCGTTGCCGATGACAAGCGCTGTACGAGCTTCGGTGTCGGCAGCAAGGGAGGGTGCCGCCAGTGCCAGCAAGGCCAGCGCGGCAAGGATTCCTGCAGCCGCATGCAGTCGAATGACAAACGACCGAAACGTGCATGTCAGCCCGGGGAAACTGTCCACTGCCGGGCTGATGCCGGCTCGAGCTCTGGAGTCCATGTTGCTTTGCATCATCAAGAAGCGTTGTCACGCATAACGCACTGTAGCTACGAGTTTGATGATGATAACGTGATGATTGAGTCCTGAGTGACAATGGGTGTATGGTTCGCTTTGCCGAGCCCGGCTGGTTCAGCGTATCGGCGGGGCATAGATCATGCCGCCGTTGGTCCAGAGCTGGTTGATGCCGCGTGGCAGCTCGAGGGACGTGTTTTCACCGAGATGGCGCGCATAACTCTCGGCGTAGTTGCCGACATCGCGGATCACGCGCCTGCACCAGTCTTCGTCGAGGCCGAGTTCTTCACCGGCCTTGCCTTCGAGACCGAGCAGGTGCTTTTTCCAGGGCGTGCTGGTGGCCTGCGGGGTATCCACATTACTGCTGTCGACGCCCATTTCCTCGGCGTTGATCATGCAGTTGAGCGTCCAGCGAACCACATTCTCCCAGACCGAATCGTTCTGTCGAACCATGGGCCCGTGCGGCTCCTTGGAAATGATCTCGGGCAGTATGACGTGTGCATCGGGCTTGTCGAAGGAACTTCGGTAGGCGGCCAGAGCAGAGTAGTCGGCGGAATAGACAACGCACTTTTCGGCAAGATAGTCCCTGACGACTTCGCTTTCATTCTTGGCAAAGACGGGCTGATAACGGATCTCGCTGTTGATGAAGAAATCCTCGACGTTGTGTTCGGCGGCGGTTCTGGCCGCGACACAGATCGGCGCGTTGTCGAGTTCGAGTGCACTGCGGATACCGCTTTTCTTGTGCACCATGAACCCCTGACCGTCGAAGAAACTCACGCCGGCAAAGGAACCGTGGAGGGCGTCGTTCTGGAGTGTCCAGGTAGTGTTGCGCGAGAGCAGATCGATACGACCGTCCTGCAGTGCCTTGAAGCGGTCAGTGACCGAGAGAGGGACGTACTCGACCGCACTGGCGTCGTTCAGAGCAGCGACTGCCACGGCGCGACAGAGATCGACATCGAAGCCGCGGTACTCACCGAGGCTGTTGGCCTCGGCAAAGCCGGCAAGGCCGATGTTGACGCCGCAGTTCACTCGGCCTCGGTCGCGGACATCGTCAAGTGTGGCGGCAACCGCCGGGGTGGGCGGAAGCAGTGTTGCCACAACGATCAGGGTGACGGCAAGGCCGTTGACGGCGTCTGCCGGCAACCTCGGCAGACGGGAGAAAAACGTCGAGTACATATTCAAAGCGGTTTGTAGTGAATGAGTTCCACGGGAGCAGGTGAATCATCGCTGGCGTGACGAAAGACCGTTCGTGTGCAGGGCGCAATCCAGGTGGATTCGGGAGCAAGCTCGTGGCTGGCCAGCTCTTCCTCGACGCGAATGGCGCGCTGCAGTGAGGATTCGTCCCGTCCGTCGGCATCCTGGCAGGCTTTGATCACCATCAGGTCGAGCGGTTCGAACTTTTTCACCATGAGGCGTATCGCCTGTTTGTTGCCTTCGCCGAGCATGCGGGTATCGGCATTGTCGAAGATCAGTACGGTGCGACGGAAACGGCGGTACTTGTCGATATCCGGTGTACGGCGCTCCGAGTCGATACGGAAGTATCGCTGTCGTGCACCATTGAGCACTTCAGCGGGTTCCTGCCGCTTGTCGAGGGGTATCTTGTCGTAGTCGCGTACTTCGACAGTAGCGACTTCGAGATTCGGGTCGGGATTGTCGGGGTATTGCACGCCCGAAATGAAAGCCGACTCCTCGACCGACCCCTGCTCCTTGAAGATGTCATCCGCGAGTTCGATGTCTTCGGCGAAGCGGGTGCCGCTGATGGTCAGGAGCGATGAGGGGAAGATGGCGTCGTCGACCACATCGTATTCCCGCGACACACGGATATTGCCGACTGAAATGGCATAACGGGTAACCGGCCCGATATCGGTCTGCGCGTCGCTTTTCTCGTAGGAGACGTAATTCACACCCTGATCGGCACTGACGAGCTGCATGCCGAATCCGGCGTCTTCGAGCGAACGGATGACGGCATTGCCGAAGGCACTTTGCGGGGCGCTGTACTGCAGGGTTGCGTTGGAGGGCCTGAGTTCGGGAATCTGCACGAGCGACGTCACGAGATTGGTGGTGACGAGTTGCAGTTGCAGGAGTTCCTTGTCGTCGAGTTCTTCGAAGGCCTTGGTGTTGCCGCCGAAGTGGGGCGTGAGTTCGTTGGAAAGCTGACTTTGCAGAGCAGCGGCCTTTTCCTGCTCGGTAATCGTGTCGCAGGCGACGAGCAGGGTCGCCAGCACGGCGAGCAGGAGGGGTGAGCGCATCTTCATGTTCATGCCGGATCCCGCCACAGTTCGATCACCACACCGCGCCCGGGGAAGCGTTCACCGGCGCTCACCGGCGCCCAGCAACCCTCATTGTAGATATTGTCGCGCGGTACGCCTCGCGCCACCAGGGCTTCGGTAACACGTTGTGCTCGGCCAATGGCCAGTCCTTCGTTGCCGATCTTCAATGCCGTGGGACCGTTGCTGCATCCGACGAGGCTGATGAAATCGTCCGGTTGCATGATGTCGTTGACCAGGGCATCGATCAGTTGCTTGTTGGTGTTGCCGAGGGCCATCGAATCGTTGCCGAAAACGATGACCTGACTGTGAACCTGCTCGAGTTCGTCGAGGATTGACCCGAAGGAGCGCTTGTTGCTGTAGAAGAGGTTGGGAACTTCCGCACTGTCTGTGTCCAGTTCCTGCAGGGGCGAGGCCTTGGCCGTATTCTCGTCGGCGATGCGGTTCACCACGTCGGGAGTGACCAGCGAAATCACGGGTGTGGGTTCGTCGAGATCGAGATGGGCGATGCGCTCGACGCTCGCTGCCGATTCATCCTCGATGAGCTTGTTGGCAAGGGTGCTTGTGTCCACCACGACCTCGTCGAGGGTGCCACCGATACGGTAGGGGCTTCGGGGTATGACCGTTTCGCCGTCGATCTCGTAGTCACGATTGATGACCACGGACCCGAGCCTGACGCGCATCGTCCGAATGTTCTCGACATCGCTCGCACGCAGACTGGTGCGCACGAAGTTGGCACCCTGGTCGGCCACCACACGCTGAATGCCGTAACCGGCCACGGCAAGCTCCCGGTTCATCTGGTTCGAGAGGTTGTCCTGCAGCTGTTCGCTGACCTGAAAGGTGGTGGTGATGGGATCATAGAGCTGGGTGATGATGCTGGACATGTCCTTGACCATCACCCTGCGTGCCGTCTTCGCGATGGCGACGCTGTCGTCGATGGCTTCCGCTTCGGCGGACTCGAGTGTGGCGGTTGCATCTTTGCCTTCAACCTGGGGGGTGGTTCGTGTGGCGCAGCCCGCTGCGGCGAGGGCCGGAAGCAGCCACAGAAACCGGCAGCGAACGAAATTCAATATCATGTCGTGTGTTCCTCTCCACCGCACACTGTGTGCGGCGACACCTTCCAGCCCGATGCTGGGGTAGGATATTCCTCTCCAATGGTGGATCGACCACCAAACGTTGAAACCTACCATTGCGTCGATCAACTGTCCACGTTCGCACCGACGAAATTCGAAATCGGTCCGTTTCATGCGCGACATTGCCGTTGTCGCATACGGAGTCCATCCCGATGGTGTTCCGGAGAACCTGCCTTGTCAATCTTGCAGCCGTCATGCTGTGTCCCGGCTTCACGGGTTGCGGATTGTCCGGCACGGAAGCTCCGCGGCAGGAAAGCGCCGAAGCCACTCGTTCCTGGCAGCAGGTTGGCAGTGAGCGCCAGCATGCCGATGGAGACGCGCCTGCCATCATTGCACCTGCCCGGGTCAGGGCCACGCGCGAGACCCGCATCGCACGGCACTTCATGGCTGCGATTGCCGATCTGCCGGAGTTGCAGCCCTCACGCACCCGGCTCGTGTTCTCGCCGCGGCTCAGGCGCAACGCCATGCAGCGGGCACTGTACCAGGCGGCGAGCGATCTCGGCTACGAGGTACGCCACGACTGGGACAGCAACGACGGCGAGCCCGTGCGTCTGATGCATGAGCGACGACGTGACGACAACGGCGATCATGTCGATGTCTACGAGCTTTCGGTCGGCATGGTGGAACTCCGGCGGGTATTCGTCGACAAAGGCGATGGCAGCGCCCGACCTGTCGGACCGCTCTACATTCACGGCACCGATCCTCGCGGGATCGAGGCCGACGATTCGCTGTTGTTCTGATTCGGTCTGCTGATGGTTCCGGCCGAGGAGACTTACCCCGACGTGTTCAGGTTTGCCGTATTCAGTTCGAGCAGCAAAGGTACCGGTTCCATGCGCAGGGGGGGCGCCGTACTCGCGCTGCTGCTGTCGTCTCTCGGTACCTCGGCAGGCGTGTCGGGGCAGATGGCGATCTGCACCACGCCGCATCGTCCGGAGTGCCCTGCCACGCTGGCGCGCCTTCCCGAGGACGAATTCACCTTCTCGCGGCTGATGTTCGCCGACAACCAGCGTGCCATCGACAATCTCGGCGACCACATCGGCTACCCGCACTGGCAGGCTGACTGCTCCGAGTCCGAACCCCACTTCATTGCTGCGCTCAAGCGCCTGACCAACATCGACACCAACGACGATTCGCAGTCGATCTCGCTCTTCGACGAGCGGGTGTTCGATTATCCGATGCTGTATGTCGTGGAGGCGGGTTTTGCCTCGTTCACCCGCACCGAGATCGATCGCCTGCGTGAATACCTCCTGCGCGGCGGCTTTCTGCTCGTCGACGACTTTCACGGGGACTATCAGTGGTCACAGTTCGAGAACTGGATGAGCAAGGTCTTTCCCGATCGTCCGATCGTCGACCTGCCGCCCGATCACGAGATCTTCGATGTGCACTTTCGCATCGAGGACTTCGTGCAGATTCCCGGGCTTCGTGCGCTGTGTCTGAACCCCGGTGAAACCTGGGAGTTGCCGATCCGCAAGAGCATGGAAGTGGGCGAGAGCAATACCTCGCGTCAGTTGCCGAAATGGCGTGGCGTGCTCGATGACGAAGGGCGTGTCATGGTCGTCATCAACTGGAACATGGATCTGGGTGACGCCTGGGAACACGCCGACATGGAAGAGTACCGCGCGCAGTACACCGCCACGGCCTATCGGCTGGGTGTGAACTACCTGATCTACGGCATGACGCACTGACGGGCGGCAGCACCTGCAAGGAGCGGTGCTGCCGTGATTCCGTCAGGGCGCTGCCAGGCGACGTACTGCCGGCAACGTACCGACCGACAGCGACGTGGTTTCAGCTGATTCGCGGAATCGACGGGATGTGCAATCCTGCCATGTGCTGCATGCAGCGGAGTACCTGCGTGCTGTAGCCGTACTCGTTGTCGTACCAGACGTAGACCACGCAGCGGTTGTCGTCGACGATCGTGGCCACCGCGTCGAAGATGGCGGGTTCGGGTGTGCCGACGAAGTCGCTCGACACCACCTCGTTGCTCATGGTGTAGGCAATCTGCTGACTCAGCCTGGAATTGAAGGCCATGTCACTGACGTAGGCATTGAGTTCCTCGCGTGTGGTGCTGGTGGCGAGATTGAGGTTGCAGACCGCCATCGAAACGTTCGGTGTGGGCACGCGAATGGCGTTGCCCGTGAGTTTTCCGGCAAGCTCGGGCAGCGCCTTGGCCACGGCCTTTGCCGCACCGGTCGAAGTCAGTACCATGTTCAGCGGTGCCGAACGGCCACGCCGATCGGCCTTGTGGTAGTTGTCGATGAGGTTCTGGTCGTTGGTGTAGGAATGCACGGTTTCGACGTGACCGTTCTCGATGCCGAAGCGATCGTTGATGATCTTCAGTACCGGCGTGATGGCGTTGGTGGTGCAGCTTGCCGCACAGAGGATGCGGTCGCTGTCGTCGATCATCTCGTGGTTGACGCCGTAGACGATGTTCTTGATCGCGCCGCCGGCAGGGGCAGTCAGCAGCACCTTGGCCGCACCCTTCGGCACGAGGTGCCGTGACAGAGCTTCCTCGTCCTTGAAGATGCCGGTGTTGTCGACGATCAGTGCGTTGTCGATGCCGTAGCTCGTATAGTCGATGTCTTCGGGCTTGTCGGCATAGATCACCTGGATGAAGTTGCCGTTGGCGATGATGGCATTGTTCGCTTCATCGACCTTGATGCTGCCGTTGAAGGGACCATGTACCGAGTCGCGACGCAGCAGGCTGGCGCGTTTCTGGAGGTCGCCTTCGCGTCCGCCCCGCACCACGACGGCGCGCAGGCGCATGGGGTTGCTCGAAGTGGTGCGTTCGATCAGCAGACGCGCGAGGATGCGCCCGATACGGCCGAAACCGTAGAGCACCACATCCTGTGGCTTGTCGAGTACCGACGCGCGTTCACCGACATCGGCCAGTTCGCTCTGCAGCAGTGACCGAAGTTCGGCCTCGTTGTCGAGCACGCCCTTGTCGAGCGCGGCAGCGGCGATCTTGCCGATGTCGACACGGCAGCTGCCGGGCGCGATTTCGCGCAGCACGGTCAGCACTTTCACGGTATCGGCAACCGAGATCGGTCGCCCGACCACGCGGCCGAGCTTGTGTGCCTTGAGAATGTCGATGGTCGAGCCATTCATGAGCTTTCTGCCGAACACCGTGACGATGACGCCGCGGGTGCGGTAGAGAAAGCCCACGACGGGGATCATGCTCTCGGCGAGCCCTTGCTGTTCGATGTATTGCTCGAGGTAGGTGTTGTCAGTCGTCATTGGGATGGGTCGCAATCTGTTCGGTGGTGTTCACGGTATCGAGATTGCCGCCGTAGCGTTTGCGCGATACCGACAGGCTGCACATGTCGCGCTGTATCCGCCGGTAGAGCATGTAGTCGTCGTGGAGGCGGCATGCCTCGTCCTTTTCACCCTGGCTGTGGAATCCTGAATCGTCGAGGCAGATGTCGGCTTGGTCGAATCTGCGCTCTTCGGCGCTGAGGGCGAGCTTGCGCATGCTGATCAGGGTCGATTCGAGGAATGCCCGGAGTATTTCCTGCGAGATCATGATCTCGCAGGACGCCTCGAACATGTCCTCGCGAGTAATATGATAATCGGTAGTGCTGGGTTTCGCCTTGTCATGGTCGACAATGGCCTTGTCGTAGCGGTGCCAGGTGTCATCGAGATAGGGCGCATCCGCCACTGCCAGGGCAATGCCATGATCGTGACGCCGCAGGACGCGACCGGAAGCAATGCGGAGAGTATTGTCACCGCGACACAGACACTTGCGTTAATCTTTGACGTTCAGCCACAATCCAACGACGAGTTTCACAGGCATGATCAAGTACCTCCCCGTCCTGCTCCTGGCCACCACACTGGTTGCCTGCTCGAGCGATGATGATGATACCTCCACAGACGGTACTGCCACCACAGGCACCGGCACGACCACTGCCGGCACCGGTGGGGACACTGCCGGCACCGGTAGCGATACCGCGGGCACCACCGCAGGTACTACAGGCGGTGATACCACGACCGGCGGTACCACGGGTGGTGGTGAACCGGGTGGTCGTTCCGGTGCCTACATCGGTACCATGAACGCCGGTCGCGGCGTGTACGTGATCGACAACAACAACTATCTTTCCGGTCTTTCGATCGCAGCCGATGGTTCCGCCACGTCGGTATTCGGCAGTATCGGTGCAGACAGCCGCTACAGCGGTCCATTGACCGTGGTGCAGCACCCGGCGGGTGCAGGCAGCGTACCGGCCTTTGGCAACGGCGACAGACTGGCTGATGACTACCAGGCGCCGACTTTCACCTTCGACATCGTCGATGGCCAGTCGATCAGCGGCGGTGACGTCAACCTCGTCTACGCAGGCGGTTCCGAACTCACTCCGGTAACGGCCGGGGCACTGGACGGCACATGGGGCAGCAACTACGAGTTCGGTTGCGAAGCAAGCAACTGCCACGTGCTCGAAACCAGCGTCATCATCAACGGTACTTCGGTCTCCGGATCCACGCGCTACAAGCCCATTGATGGTGATTACGGGGAGCCACTGCCGATCAACGGCACCATTTCCGAATTCGGCGGTGTTGCCCTGTTGTCATTCATCTGGCGTGAATCCGATGCCTACCAGGGCATTGCCTACTTCTCGCTGGATGATCCCACACAGCTGGTGTTTCTCGGTACCAGCACCGAGAACGTCGAGAATCCGACCATTGCCGCGTTGCTGACACGTCAGTAACGGGCATTGGTTTGCAGACGACCGTGGTTTTTCGGGATCCGGAACTACTGACCGCCATGACCGGCATTTGGTGTCCCAGCCGACACCCCGGTCGTTCACAGGTGCGTCCTGGCGGCACGGGTGTGTTGCTGGCGCTTGTCCTTGCGTTGCCAGTAGGTTGCGACAGCGACGGCGTCGAACTCGGACATTCCGCTTCCGGCGATGCATCGACTCAGCCGGGCAACGGTGAAGGACCGGCAATATCGGTCGTTCCGGACGGTGGTGGTGCGAGTGCCGCCACCGTCGCGGTGCTGGATACTGCCGAGACCGCACGGGTCTACCTCGGTACCGATGCGTCGGGGCGTCTTGTCGTGATGGGTCTCGACGATGCCGGCCGTGTCACCGGATTCGTGGAGCCGCCTGCCGATTCAGGGGCTGTCGCGAGCGATGCCCTCTGGACACCCACTGCCGACGATGGCACGCATCCACTGAGTTTTCGCAGCAATGTGGCGCCAGCATCAAATGCTGCCACCACTGCCGTTCCCAGCTCCGTTGCGTGGCAGCGGCATGCGGTGAATGCCGTTGGCGGGCCCGCATCAGGGGATGGTGACGATGCCTCGGGTGGTACCGGCGTGGATGACACTGGCGCGGGTGGGGCCGGCGTGGACTTCGCCTTTTCCGGTGAAACGCTGGGAACGAATGAACTGGTTCTCGATATCAGCGATGGCGCCTCGGCGAGTATCGACAGCACCGGTGGCGCGTCGGTCAGTCTCGGAGCCGCAGGTTCCGGCAATGGCGGTGAGCAGGTGATTGCACTGGCTGCCGATCAGCTTGTCGGCACGTGGCGATCCCGCTCGCTTACCTGCAACAGCGACGCTTCGCATTGCAACGCATGGCAACTGCGCCTGCAGCTTGAACCGGGCGCTGCGGATGGCAGTCTGGGCATGAGCGGTGAGGCTCGACTTGAAATCACCGACTCCGCGGCGAATGCCACGGCGACGGTGCCTGTGCTGCATGAATCGGCGCTCAGTGGTGTGCTTCGACAGCACGGGCGGTTTTCGGTGGGTGTGTCGATGACATGGAACACCTACCGTTACGATGGCTACGCTTTCGTGCTCCATGATCGGCCAACCGAGCTTCGCATGCTGGTCAGCACCGATTCCGAACTGGCCGATCAGCAGGTACTGGTTCTGAGCCTGGAGCGCGCCTCGGGTAATTCCTGAAGCGCGGCGCCTCGGGCAAATCTCCGGAGGTGGCGCCACGGGCAGTTCCTGCAAGGCAGGGCTCGGGCCCCGGGCATCACGGAGTTTGCCCGGGACACTTCAGCGGAACGAATCACTCCATGACCGAACAGATTCGGTCGGCCAGTTGCTCGAGGCCGTCATCGGGAAGTCCGGCGATGTTGATGCGGCCGTCTCCCACGATATAGATGCCGTATTCCTCGCGAAGTCGCGTGAGCTGCTCGCTGCTCAGTGGCAGGCGGCTGAACATGCCTTTCTGCGCGGCGATGTAGTCGAAGCGATCGGAGTTGCTGCGCTTGCGCATGGCCTCGGCGAAGCCGGTGCGCAGGCGTTGCATGCGGGAGCGCATGGTTTCGAGTTCGTCCTGCCAGGACTTTCTGCGAGCCTTGTCGCCAAGCACGAGGTTGGCGGAGTTGGCGCCATGATCGGGCGGCATCGAGTAGATCGAGCGCGCGACACGCGACAGTTGCTTGTGTGCTCGTTGGGCATCCTCGGCCGAAGCTGCCTGCAGGATCGCCGCGCCGACACGCTCGCGATAGAGCGCGAAGTTCTTCGAACAACTGGCCGCGATGGCGAATTCATCGAGTTCCCGCGCCAGCAGACGTACACCGGCGGCATCTTCTTCGAGCCCGTCACCGAAGCCCTGGTAGGCCAGGTCAACGAAGGCAAAGAGCTTCTTTTCACGCAGCAGTTTCGCTACCGCCTGCCACTGTTCGAGATCCAGATCGGCGCCGGTCGGGTTGTGGCAACAACCGTGCAACACGACGATATCGCCCTCGGCCGCACTCGATAGCGTCTCGAGCATGGCATCGAAGCTGATCGTCGAGGTGGCGTTGTCGTAGTAGGGGTAGTTCGCGAGCGTGAAACCTGCCGAACCGATCAGCGGACCGTGATTCGGCCACGTCGGGTCGGAGAGCCAGACAGTGGCGTTCGGTCGAATCTGCTTGAGGAGTCCTGCGATGATCGCGAGTGCTCCACTGCCGCCGACTGCCTGTACGGCCACGTGACGCTCGCTTGCGCTCTCGCCGAGCACGAGATCGATCATGGCGGCGTTGAATTCGGCGCTGCCCGCGGGAGACACATAGGCTTTGGTGTCCTGTGTTTCAAGCAGCGATGTCTCGGCATCCTTGATCGCGTGCATGACGGTTGAGCGTCCGTCTTCGTCCTTGTAGATGCCTACGCCGAGATCGAGCTTGTCGGTGCGCGGGTCTTCGCGGAAGGCTGCCATCAGAGCGAGGATGGCGTCGGCTTTCGGTTCTTCCAGTTGTTCGAACATGGTCTTGCTCGCAGTTTGGGCTTGTGATCCCGGCTTGTGCGTCGGGGCGTGACGATCAGAAGGTGACAGACATACCGGCAGCAACGTCGAAAAACGCAGACGTTTGTCGGCATGGGTGTGAGCTTCATCATCAGTATAGCGGCAAGCCCTCCCGACTGGCGACCCTGAGCATTGTCCAACGACACATGAGCCTGGATGGGGAGCCGAGTTGCGATACCGTGGCGGCTTCCTGGCCTTCCGGCGAAAAACGCGCGAAATGCCGAGTGTTACGTTGCCGCGTTTTCCGCCCGCAGCCAGGGTCACCGGTCAGGGAATGGCGCCGGGGGATATTCCCCCGGCTACCCCGAGTGACCGAATCGGAATCGGCTGCCTTGCTCTATCCTGGAACAAGACCCGTCATTCTTGGTGATGACTTGGCTTGAATTAACGACAGCACGGCAGCCTGGCTGAAATACCGGTGTTGCCATTTGCGCGCCAGGTCATTTTCGTGCCGGAAAATGCGGCACCGTCGTGATCACTTGTGAGGCTGGTGTCTACCTGACGTGCTCTTCGAAAGTCTCGAGTGCTCGATGGCGGCTGGTGGCACGCACCCAGGCCAGCGGTTCGCCCATTTGTTTCCGGTAGCTCAGAAACGCCCAGGATCGTGCCTGGCGATACGGAATCCAGAACAGGGCCACGGCCGCAAGAAATGCAAAGCCTGCCGTGATGAGTCTGAGACTTGCGGATGCCTGAACACCCTGATCCAGCCAGGCAAGGCCGCTGACGACGAGACCGCCAACGAGCACGATTGCCGTCAGGGCGTAGACGATGGCGGTACCGAAGAGACCGTGCCGTAACAGCCACGGGAGGGTCAGGAACATCGCCGTCAACGACGATCCCTCGGCAGGTACGGCCCTGAGTGTCGTGCCTTTGCGAAAGATGGCCCATAGCTGACCGTGTGAGTCCACATCAAGGGCAATCGCTTCATCGAAGTCGGCGTTGTCGAAGGTGTCGGCGTTGTCTGCGATTGTGGTGCTCGAGGGTGACAGCGACTGCTCGGGCAGGGGGCTTTCGATATCGAAATCGAGGGTCTGCTCACTGCGGACACGCGCCCGCGTGTGGTCGGCAGGCGACGGTACGCTGTCGACAAGGGGCCGCTCGCTGTCGTCAGGTGTTTGCGCAGGCGTATATGCGCCGGTGGTGTCGGACGTCACATCGGTGTTGGTGCGATGGGCCATCGGAATGTCGGTGCCGTCCTCGACATGCCAGTCGTCGGCCGGTGAGGCGCTGGACTTGATGGCTGCTTCCGCCTTGAGGTGCCCGGCAGTGTCCTCGATCGGGCCGTCGCCCGCACCGGTCGTGTCCACGTCGCGGTGCTGCCGCTTGCTGTCGTGGTCGACGGTCGTTGTTGCGTCGCGGATCTGCTGGCCGGCGTCGACCCCGGCGGTGTCGTCGATGTCGACCCACTCACCCGCTACTGTGTCGGGATGATCGATCGTCGTGCTGACTTCACCCTGTCTGTCGTTCGGCCTGATGTCTTCGCCATTGTCGGCCTGCACCGGACTGAAGCTGCCCTCATCGACGAGCGCAATGGGTTGAGTGCTGTCGGTCGAGTTTTCCGTGTCATCCACCGCCGTGTCGGATGTATGGCCGGACGGTGCCAGCGCCGGTTCGTCGGGTGTCGTTGTGCCGACCACCTTCTGCTTCTCGATCCGGGTACGCTCCTGCAACATCTCCTCCACGCGGAGATTCGTGTAGAGGTAACGCGCTTCGTCGTGATCATCATTCGCCAACGCGCAGGCACGCGCCCAGAGGTGAGGGCGACGGCGGTTGGTGTCGAGTTCTTCGGTAGCTTCCTGGTAGAGCTCTTCGTCAATCATCGCGGCGTGTCATCAGGCATGTCGTTCAATGGCGTAGTTCGTCTCGCAGGCGGTAGTGCCCTTGCTTGTTGCGCTTGAAACGGCGATTGACCTCGGGATGCCGCATCGGTACCCCGCTGGTATCGGGCAACAGGTTCTGTTCGGAAACATAGGCCACGTAGGTGGAATCCGCGTTCTCGGCATAGAGATGGTAGAAGGGTTGTTCACGGTGGGGGCGAATCGAGGCGGGAATGGACTGGTACCATTCCTCGGTATTGGCGAACTCGGGATCCACGTCGTAGATGACGCCACGAAAGCCGAACAGTCGATGTTTCACCGCATCGCCGATGGAGAAGCGCGCGTCACGGATTTCATTCATCTTGCTGTGCTCCCACCTCGGTTTCCGCCTCTGTTCACTGACGCTTTCGGCTGCAAGTGTAGCCCGATCACCGGGGTTCACGGAAGCGTTTCAGCATCAGGACAAGCTCACGGTGATGGCTCCGGTGATGGCCCGTGATCGGTCTCGGGCAGAGAAGAAACCCGCCTGAAGGAATCAACGCGTCTGTTCGGGCAGCAGCCCTTTCGGACTGAACCTCAGCATCACGAGCAGTACCACGCCCATCATCAGCAGACGCGTGTGCTGTGCATTCTCGAGAAGATGCACGCGCAGCATGTTGTCGACAGGTAGCGGTGAAGTGATCATGCCGACGAGCCACAGCCCGAGCGGCTCGGCCTCCACCCAGAAGAACCACACCACGAAGGCGCCAAGGACAGCGCCGAGGTTGTTGCCCGAACCACCGACGATGACCATGACCCAGATCAGGAAGGTGAAGCGGAGCGGGTTGTAGGCACCGGGTGTCAGTTGCCCTTCGAGGGTCGTGAGCATGGCGCCGGCGATGCCGACGATGGCCGAGCCGATCACGAATACCTGCAGGTGCCGTGCGGTCACGTCCTTGCCCATGGCTTCGGCCGCATCGCGTCGATCGCGGATGCCGCGCATCATGCGCCCCCAGGGCGATACCTGCGCGCGCCTCGCGAGGAACAGCAGCAGCAGCAGCACCGCGAGGAAGAGCCCTGCGTAGCAGAGCTTCACGAACAGACTCGAACCCGTGACCAGGGCATCCCGCAGCGCGGCGTCACGCGCCGCCCCGGCCGCCGGCAGTGAACTGCCGACGAAACGTTCCACCTGCTCGATGAACCAGGGGCTTCTCTGCAGTTCGACCTCGTAGAACACGGGCCGGTCAAGGCCGCTGACGTTCTTGACGCCGCGTGTGAGCCAGTCTTCGTTCTTGATGACGGCGATGATGATTTCGGAAATGCCGAGTGTGGCGATGGCAAGGTAGTCCGAACGCAGACCGAGCGCGACCTTGCCGATCGCCCAGGCTGCGGCGGCAGCGAAAAGCCCGCCCACGAGCCAGGAAAGGATGATCGGCAGCCCCAGCCCGCCGAGAAAGCCGGATTTCGAGGATTCATGGCCTTCGATGGCGCTGACAGCAGGCAGATAGATGCCACGAATGAGCCACAGGCCGCCGACCAGCAGTATCAGCGTGAGCAACGTGCGCACGGCACCGGGTGGCAGGGCACGCCGAAGGAACACAAGCGCGCCGACAAGCGCCATCAGCGCCAGCAGGCTGCTGACGATGCCGAACCCGCCGGCCGACCAGGCGCCGGGCACGGGCGGTACCGACACCAGCACGGCAGCCACGCCACCGAGCGCAGCAAAACCCATGATGCCGACGTTGAAGAGGCCGGCGTAGCCCCACTGCACGTTCACGCCAAGGGCCATCACGGCGGAGATCAGGCACATGTTGAGGATGGTCAGTGCCAGTGACCAGGACTGGAATGCACCCACGGCAAGGATGAGTACCGCCATGAGGCCGAAGCCGAGAACAGAACGCAGCGTGATCGACATCAGATTTCCTTCCCGCGCAGAATCCCCGTTGGCCGCCAGAGGAGCACCAGCACGAGGATGATGAAGGACACCGCAAACTTGTAGTCGGTGGACAGCAGCTGCACGAGCCCTTCGGGTTGCCAGGACTCGGGCATGACGTAGCCGAGGAACTTCCGGTAGGCGTAGGTCAGTCCGATTTCCGAAAAGGCCACGACGAAGCCACCGAGAATGGCGCCGACGGGGTTGCCGATACCGCCGACGATGGCGGCGGCGAACATCGGCAGCAGCAGCTGGAAGTAGGTGAAGGGCTTGAAGCTCTTGTCGAGTCCGTACATGACACCCGCAAGCGTCGCCAGAGCGGCAATGATGATCCAGGTGGTGGTGACTACCCGAGTGGGTTCGATGCCGGAAAGCAGTGCCAGATCCTCGTTGTCGGAGAAGGCACGCATGGCCTTTCCCGTGCGCGTGCGTTGCAGGAACCAGAACAGCGCCAGCACGGCGATGATGGCCACCACGACGGTCAGCCCCTGGCTGGTCTTGATCGACAGGCCTTCGGACAGACCGGTCGAGCGCTTGAATTCACGCGCGCTGAAGATGAAGCGTTCTCCGTCGCGGAAGTTCTGATCGTTCGGACCGATGATCAGACGCACGAGGCCGTGCGTGACGAACATGACGCCCACCGAGGCAATCACGAACACCACGGGCGGGCTCTTCACCTGGCGGTAATGGCGGTAGACGAGGCGATCCATGACAAGACAGAGCACTGTGGCCATGAGGATGCCGACCGGAATGCCGAGCAGTGCCGTCGGCAACGGTCCGAGCGAGACGCCCATCGACTGCAGCCACCAGGTGACGAGAATGGTGAAGGTGGTACCGAAGGCCATGGTGTCGCCGTGGGCGAAGTTCGAAAAACGGAGCACGGCATAGGCGAGTGTGATGCCGAGTGCGCCGAGGGCAAGCTGCGAGCCATAGGCAAGGCCCGGCACGACGATGAAGTTGCCGAGCAGAATGAGTGCATTGATGAATTCGTTGGTCACCGTTGACTGCTCCGCCCTCAGCCGCCCAGAAAGGTGCGGCGCACCTCCTCGTCGGCGAGTAATGCCTCACCGGTATCGGTATGGCTGTTGCTGCCATTGACGAGCACGTAGCCGACATCGGCAATCTCGAGTGCCTGACGCGCGTTCTGCTCCACCATCATGACCGCGATGCCCGTGTTCCTGACTTCGATGATGCGATCGAAGAGCTCGTCCATGACGATGGGTGACACCCCTGCAGTAGGCTCGTCGAGCATCAGAATCGAGGGCCTTGTCATCATGGCGCGACCGACGGCCACCTGCTGACGTTGCCCGCCCGACAGTTCGCCCGCGTGCTGGCGCCGTTTTTCCCTGAGGATCGGGAAGAGTTCGTAGACCTGCTCGCGCGTCTCGGTGAAATCGTCTTCTCGTACGAAAGCACCCATGTCGAGGTTTTCCTCTACCGTCATGGTCGGGAACACGTTGTGGGTCTGTGGCACGAAGGCCATGCCGGCTGCCACGCGCTGCTGAGGGCTGAGTGCAGTGATGTCCCTGCCGTCGAACTGCACCTTGCCACACTCGAGCGAGAGCATGCCGAGAAGTGCCTTCATGGCCGTGGACTTGCCGGCACCGTTGGGGCCGACGATGACGGCAATCTGACCGCGATCGACGCTCAGGTTGCAGTTCTCGAGAATGCGCATCCGGCCGTAGCCGCCGGTGAGATCGGTGCCGCTGAGTAGCACCGTGCCGGCGCTCGCTGTTGCTGCTGCGCCTGACGCGGACCCGGGCGACGATGTCGAGGTATTCATGCGCGTTCCTGCCGGCGGCCGCCACCGAGATAGGCTTCGATGACCTGTTCGTTCTGTTGTACCTCGTCGGCCGTACCACGCACCAGCAGCGCGCCTTCGGCCATGACGATGACATCGCTGCACATGCGAGAGATGAAGCTCATGTCGTGCTCGATCATGCAGAAGGTATAGCCACGCTCTTCGTTGAGGCGCAGAATGGCATCGCCGATGGTGTTCAGAAGCGTTCGGTTGACACCCGCGCCGACTTCGTCGAGGAATACGATGCGCGCATCCACCATCATGGTGCGGCCGAGTTCGAGGAGCTTCTTCTGGCCGCCCGAAAGGTTTCCCGCAAGCTCGTCGGCCACGTGACCGATGTTCAGGAATTCGATGATTTCCTCGGCCCTCTCGCGGTTCTTCACTTCGGTCTCGCGTATCTGCCCGGGCCGGAAGCAGGCTGTCCACAGCGATTCTCCGGGTTGCTCGGCGGGCACCAGCATGAGGTTGTCGCGTACCGTCAGGGTCGAGAATTCATGCGCGACCTGGAAGGTGCGGAGCACACCACGCCTGAACAGTGCATGCGGCGGCAGCCCGGTGATGTCTTCACCCGCGAGCAGCACGCGGCCCGAGGTGGGCGGAAAGGTGCCGGCAATGCAGTTGAACAGAGTGGTCTTGCCGGCACCATTGGGCCCGATGAGGCCCGTGATGGTGCCCGGTTCGATCGACAGTGATACGTCGTTGACGGCCACCACGCCGCCAAAGCGCTTGACCAGGTTCTGTACCTCGATCACGTATCGAATCATTCCGTTGGGGAGAATCTGCCTGTAGTTTAGTCAAAGCCGGCTCTCGATGTTGTACCTGACTGTTCATTGCAGGCGAAAGCGTGTGGATAGTCCAGATGTACCGCGTCGTTGGTGTCTGAAATCGAGAACTGGTCGAGGTTCGGCGTATGCCGACCGCTCAGTTTCGGGAGCGGTATTGATGACGCGATGCGAACCGGACGACATGCTTGTCGGACGCAGCGTGTTCGTTGTGGCCATTCGTGTTACTTCAAGGCAGCAAGGGATCAGCAACGTCAGCAAGGGATCGGCAACGGATCAGAAACGGATCAGAAACGGATCAGAAACGGATCAGCAAAGTCGGTAACGGACCAGACCATGAAAAGGAACACCAGCTCCATCACGCAACCGGAACCGCTCCGGCAAGCCATGCGCGCCACTCGTTCATCGCTTCGCGCGCTGGTGATTGGCACCAGTCTGTGCGCAGCCGCTGGCACCTTGCAGACTGCCGTGGCCGATCAAGGGATCGCAGGATCCGTGTCTGCCGTACTCGAACCTGCATGGATGTCACCTGCAGCCGAACACAGCGCATCAGACTTCGAGGCGCTGCTCTACACTTCATTTGCCGAGCAGGATGACGTTCGCATCCTGCATCTGCTCGAGATCAGCGGTGTGGGTCATGCGCTCGAGATCATGCCGGCGGCGATGACCGACGCCTTTGCACATGCACTCGAAATAGAGGATGACCATGCGCTTGATGCCAGGCAGCAGCGTGAGCTGCTTGAAGTGGTCGAGGCTGCCTTCGCCGATGTCATCGATGGCAAGCTCCTCGAGCGTGCGGTGCATGACAACCTGGATCGTGCCGAGCAACTGGACATGATTGCCTTCTACGAATCAAAGTTCGGCCAGCGCGTGGTTGCCCTCGAGCATCAACGACAGCAACAACCGCAGGACGACTACGACACCTGGCTCAGGCAGAATCCCCTGAGTGCCATGGACGATCAGCGGCAACGTGCACTGATGGATCTGGAGCGCAGCTCACATGCCTCGCAGAACGTGTTCGAGGCAACGCTTGCAATACAGCTTGCGTTGAAGATCGGCCGCCTGCAGAGCGAAGGAGGTGATGCCGTCAGGATCGATGCGCGAACCCTGATGGAAGAGGTGCGGCGCGACATGCTCTTCCTGCATGGCTTCTTCGAGCGCGAGGCGCTGGCCTGGCTGGCCTGGTTGTACCGAGATCTCGAGACCGAAGAGCTGAGCTTGTTGTCGGCCGCCTACGAGAGCAGTGCTGGTCGTGCATGGATCGACACGCTCGGGTCGAGTTTCGGGGAACTGCAGTTCAGGGCCGGGCGTCGCATCGGCGCCTGGATGGGCGCCCTGTCGGGACAGCAGGAGGAGGTCGCAAGCAGGAAGGAACACGTGACGATCTGAGTCTGCAGACTCCTCTGACGGACAAGGATGCTGATGGACAGGCAAGCTGGCGGACAGAGGAGCGACGGGCGAGGGAGTGATGACCCATGCGGCAGCCTGCGCCCCGTTCACCGCTGTTTTCGCGGTGGCAGTCCCGTGTGCTGCGTGAGGATCTTCCCTCGCGCCGCACGCGACCGTTTCCCCTGATTGCGTCGACCATCGGCGTTCACCCCGCGACGTCCTCGCGCATGAGAGTGCTTCGGTATCAACTGGTCTTTCCCCGAGCCGATCAGATCCTCGCGCCCCATCTCACGCAGTGCTTTCCTGAGCATGGGCCAGTTGGCCGGGTCGTGATAGCGCAGGAATGCCTTGTGAAGCTGCCTCTGCCTGCCGCTCCTGGCCACCGGCATGCCGGGGTCATGCTTGCGTATTCGCTTCAGGGGATTCAGTTCGGTGTGGTACATCGTGGTGGCTGTTGCCATCGGCGACGGATAGAAATTCTGCACCTGGTCGGCGCGGAAACCGTTCTTCTTCAGCCACAGGGCGAGGTTCATCATGTCCTCGTCGGTGGTGCCGGGGTGGGCGGCGATGAAGTAGGGAATCAGGTACTGCTGCTTGCCGGCTTTCCTGCTGAACTTCTCGAACATGGCCTTGAAGCGGTCGTAGCTGCCGATACCCGGCTTCATCATCATGTCGAGCGGCCCGCGTTCGGTGTGTTCGGGTGCGATCTTGAGATACCCGCCCACGTGATGGGTCACGAGTTCTTCGACATACTCCGGCGATTCCGCGGCCAGGTCGTAGCGCAGTCCCGAGGCAATCAGTACCTTTTTCACGCCGGGCAGTGCACGGGCGCGACGATAAAGCCGGATCAGGGCCGAGTGATCGGTGTCGAGGTTACGGCAGATGTCCGGATACACGCAGGAGGGCAGGCGGCATTTCGCCTCGATTTCGCGACTTCGGCAGGCGATGCGGTACATGTTGGCGGTCGGGCCGCCGAGGTCGGAGATCACACCGGTGAAGCCGGGCACCTTGTCGCGAATGATCTCGATCTCGCGGATGATCGAGTCTTCCGAGCGGTTCTGGATCACGCGCCCCTCGTGCTCCGTGATCGAGCAGAAGGTGCAGCCACCGAAGCAACCGCGCATGATGTTCACCGAGAAGCGGATCATTTCGTAAGCCGGAATGCGTGCATCGCCGTAGGCCGGGTGAGGCATCCGCGCGTAGGGCTGATCGAAGACGTAATCCATCTCTTCGGTAGTGAGCGGAATGGCCGGCGGGTTCAGCCAGAGTTTCCTGCCGCCACCCTGGTTCTGCACCAGCGCGCGTGCATTGCCCGGGTTGGTTTCCTGGTGCAGTATCCGGTTCGCGTGCGCGTAGAGCGCCTTGTCGTGCATGACCACATCGGCCGCAGGCAGCCGCAGTACCGTGCGCGCACGATCCCCCGCGCGTTGCGCGCGTCGCTCTTCGGGGCTCATGAACCGCAGGGGCTGGACGCCGACCGCAGCACCGGTGCTTCGGGTTGGCGTCTCGCGGCTTCCGGCAACGGCAGAGACGCCTTCGGCGGACGTGCCGTCGCCGCCGGAACAGGCCGCAGTGCTGCTGCCGTTCGCGTGCGTGTCGAGGTAGGGGTTCACCGGTTCCTCGATACGCCCCGGCTTGTCGATGCGTGTGGAATCGATGACGATGCGGTCGGCGGGAATCTCGTCGATGAGACAGGCCGTGCCGCGAATGTCGGTCAGCTTATCGATGGACTCGCCCGCTGCCAGGCGATGCGCAATGTCGACGATGGCGCGTTCGCCATTGCCGAAGACCAGAAGGTCGGCCTTGGCATCGGCAAGAATCGAGCGGCGCACCTTGTCCTGCCAGTAATCGTAATGCGCGATGCGCCGCAGCGAGGCTTCGATGCCGCCGAGCACGATGGGCACGTCGCGGAAAGCCTCGCGGCAGCGGTGACTGTAGACGATCGAACAGCGGTCGGGCCGAAGTCCACCCACATCGTTCGGTGAGTAGGCATCGTCATGGCGGATCTTCCGGTCGGCCGTGTAGCGGTTGATCATCGAATCCATGTTGCCGGCCGTCACCCCGAAGAAGAAGTTGGGGCGGCCGAGTTCGGTGAAGGCCGCGCATGTCTGCCAGTCTGGCTGGGCGATGATGCCGACACGAAAGCCCTGAGCCTCGAGCAGACGCCCGACGATGGCCATGCCGAAGCTCGGGTGGTCGACGTAGGCATCGCCCGTGACGAGGATGATGTCGCAGCTGTCCCAGCCGAGTTCGTCCATCATGGCACGCGTCATGGGCAGGAAGGGTGCGCGACCGTAGCACTCGGCCCAGTAGGGTGGGTAGTCGAAGAGGGGGCGTGCCCGGGATTCGGAAGGGGGCATCATGGACGGTCATCCAGTGGTACAACCCGGCATTGTAACGTGACAGCGCTGCGCGACAGCGACATCCTTCATAATGTTGAGGTGTATCCTGCCTCATGGCGTATCGTCGGCCATGGTGACCACGGTCGTCGATCACCGCCGTCGCATCCCGTGCAGCCACCGCGTCCCGTGTAACGGAGGCCACCCGGCTCCGCCTGCATCCCGAATCGACATGCTCCGATTTCTCTCCAGCTCCCATGCGGTACACGCGCTGATTGCACTGTCCATACTGGCGTCCGGTGTGTTTCTCTACCGCGGCATCGTCAGTAATCCGCCGGTGGCCGAGACGCGCGAGCAAGCAGCAGCGCTGCCGCATGTCGAGGCAATCACGCTGGCAACCGACACCTTCCCGATCACGCTTTCGAGCCAGGGCACGGCCGAGCCGGCCGTGCGCATGCAACTCGTGCCCGGGATTGCCGGGCGTGTCGAGGTCGTCGGGGATGCCTTCGAGGTGGGAGCGAGTTTTCGTGAAGGTGATCTTCTCGTCGCCATCGATGCGCGTGACTACCGGATTGCGGTTCTCGACGCCCGTGCTCGGCTGGCCGAGGCCGAGGCCAGCCTGCAGAACGAGGAGGCGGAAGCGAAACGTGCGCTCGAGGACTGGCGCAGTCTGGGGCATGCCGGCACGCCAAGCGATCTGACGCTCAGAAAGCCGCAACTGGCTTCGGCCGCGGCCAGTGCCGCAGCGGCCGAAGCGCAGGTGCAGCGCGCGGAACTCGACCTCGAGCGCACGAGAATCCTGGCCCCCTGGGACGGTCGAGTCAGTGAACGCAAGGTGGAATTGGGTCAGTTCGCTGCTGCCAACGCGGTGCTTGGCGAAATCTGCAGACAGGGCTCTTTCGAGGTGAGGTTGCCGCTTGATGCACGCCAATTCGGACACCTTTCTTCCGAGCAGTTGGCCGACAGTGACATTGCCGTCAGCCTCGATGCGCGCATCGGTGACAGGACGCATCGCTGGCAGGGGCAACTCGTGCGCAGCGAGGATATCGACCCGACCACTCAGCAGCTGTTCGTGGTAGCGCGCGTGGACGATCCGGTTTCCGATCAGGGCCTGAGACTGCGTTCCGGGCAGTTTCTCGATGCGGTGATTGCCGCCTCGACCCTCGAAGACGCCGTCGTCATACCGCACCGTGCGCTGACCGACAGCGGTGACGTGCAACTCCTCACCCCCGACAATCGCATCGAGCGACGCCAGGTCACCTTGGCCGCGAGCAACAATGCCGGTGTCGCCGTCACCAGCGGTCTCGATGCCGGTGAGCGATTGATCGTGACGCCGCTGCCCGGTGCAACCGACGGCACGCCGGTGCAGGCAGCCATCGACGGGAAGGCTGCCGACAACGACGGAACCTGATCGATGCACGGTGCCATCGCCTGGTTCGCGCGGAACCCGGTTGCTGCCAATCTGCTGATGGTGGCGATCATCGCCACCGGCCTGCTGTCGCTCGGCAACCGCATTCCGCTCGAGGTGTTCCCGAGTTTCGAACTCGATGTGGTGAACGTGCAGGTAAGCTATCGAGGCGCTTCTCCCGAAGAGGTCGAGGAAGGCATCACCATTCCGATCGAGGAGGCGGTGCAGCCGATCGCAGGCATCAGGAAGATCACGTCCTCGGCAGTCGAAGGTTCCGGCACCGTCAGTATCGAGGTGCGCAGCGGCTACGACATCGACAAGCTGCTCGATGAAGTGCGGCAGAAGGTCGATGCGCTCGGCACGCTGCCGGAGGATGCCGATGAACCTTCGGTGACGGTACCCAGCCGCGACCGCGAGGTCATCAGTGTAGTGGTTGCGGCGGCACTTCCGGAACTCGAACTCAGGCGCATTGCCGATCGTGTGCGCGATGACATCGAGGCCTTGCCGGGAGTCTCGGCCGTGTCGGTATCCGGTGCGCGCGACTATGAACTCGCCATCGAAGTACCGGCGCCGGTACTCGAGCGTTACGGCCTGTCACTGCAGTCGGTGACGAACGCGATCAATCGCCAGTCGCTCGATCTTGCCGGTGGCGTGATCACCACGGCCTCGGGTGACATCGCGCTCAGAAGCCTCGGTCAGGCCCGCACGGCAGAGGAGTTTGCCGACATCACGGTGGTCTCCGCGAACGACGGCACACGCATACGCCTCGGCGACATCGCCACGATCAGGGACGGCTTCGAAGAGAACGAACTGGTTCAGCGCTTCAACGGCCAGAATGCCATCGAGATCGATGTCCATCGCACCGGACTCGAGAGCGCCATCGCCGTTGCCGATGCCGTGAAGGACCATGTTGCGGACGCCAGTGCGTCCATGCCACATGGGGTCACGCTTGGCTATTGGCGGGACAGCTCCGAGGTGGTGCGGCAGCGCCTCGCGACGCTCGCCAGCAGCGCCATCCAGGGCGGGTTTCTGATCATCCTGCTGTTGACGATGTTCCTGCGCTTTCGCGTGGCCATGTGGGTGTTCGTGGGTGTGCCCGTATCGATTCTCGGAGGCATCGCGCTGATGCCGACGCTTGGAGTGACGCTGAATCTCCTGAGCCTGTTTGCCTTCATTCTCGTTCTGGGTATTGTCGTCGACGATGCCATCGTCACGGGCGAGAACATCCACAGTCACCTGCGGCGCAATCCCGACGGCCTGCAGGCGGCCATCGACGGTGCACAGGAAGTGGCACTGCCCGTTACCTTCGGCGTGCTGACCACCGTCGCTGCCTTCACACCGCTGTTGATGATCGAAGGCGCGCGCGGGCAGCTCTTTGCTCAGATTCCGCTCATCGTCATTCCGGTGCTGTTGTTCTCGATCATCGAATCGAAGTTCGTGCTGCCGGCGCATCTTCGTCATCTCGATCAACACGCGCACAAGCCGAAGAATGCCTTCCAGCGGATACAGCAACGCGTCGCCGATGGCTTCGAGGATTTCGTGCTGCGTGTGTATCAGCCACTGCTGGCGACGGCGTTGAAGTATCGCTACATTACCTTCGCACTGTTCGTATCATCGGCACTTGTCGTTCTTGCCCTGGCCGTCAGCGGTCACATCCGCTTCGTGTTCTTTCCTCGCGTACCGAGCGAGACGGTACGCGTGTCGCTGGTCATGCCCGAAGGCACGCCGTTCGATACCACACGCAGGCACATCGAGCGCATGGCCGTGAACGCCGAGCAGTTACGGGAACGCTACATCGACCCGGATACCGGCGAGAGCGTGATCGAAGACATCATGGTCATCGCGGGCAGCGGTGGGCGGGGCAGCACCGGTAGCCACCTCGGCCGCATCACGATGCAGTTGTCGCCGCCGGATTCACGTCCCGATGGGCCGACAAGCCGCGATATCGTGCGCGAGTGGCAAGGGATGAACGGTCCGGTGGCTGGTGCCGACAGCCTGAGTTACCGCGCCGAGATCGGTCGCGCCGGTTCCGCCATCGATGTCGAACTCGCTGCGACAAGCTTCGCTGAGCTTCGCGCCGCCGCGGCGCTCGTCAAACGTGAACTGGCCCGATACCCGGGCGTTACCGAAATCACCGACAGCCTCCAGGGCGGGGTCGAGGAACTGCGGCTGCGGCTGCGTCCCGAGGCCGATCAACTCGGTCTTTCGCTGTCGGAAATCGCCTCGCAGGTCAGAACGGCCTACCTTGGCGATCAGGTGCAGCGGCTGCAACGCGACCGCGACGAAATCACCGTGGTGGTGCGCTATCCGAAGGCTGAACGAAGTACGCGGGAGTCGATCGGGAACCTGCGCATCACCACGGCAGCCGGGCAACGGGTACCGCTTTCGAGTGTGGTGGATTTCGAACCCGCGCGAGCATTGCCCGAGATTCGCCGCGTGGATCGGCGTCGCACGCTGAACGTCGAGGCCGAAGTCGACAAGCTCACCACCGACATCGAGGCCATCAAGCGCGACCTCGAGGTGCTGGCCGCGGGCGAACTCGCCACGCGCCATCCGGGTGTGCGCGTGTCTCTCGAAGGCGAGGCGCGCGAGCAGCGGGAATCCTTCGCCAGCCTCAGACTCGGGCTTCTCATCGTGCTGCTCGCGATCTATACCTTGCTGGCGATTCCCTTCGGCAGCTATCTTCAGCCCTTGCTCGTCATGGCCGTGATTCCCTTCGGTGTCGTTGGCGGTATTCTCGGACATCTGCTCATGGACATGTCGCTGAGCATCATGAGCTACATGGGCATGCTCGCGCTCTGTGGCGTGGTGGTGAACGATTCCCTTGTGCTCGTGGATTGGGTCAATCGTCAACGCAGCAAGGGTGCGGCCCTGCTCGACGCGGTGCGGGGCGCCGGCGTGGCGCGCTTTCGCGCCGTCATCCTGACCTCACTCACGACCTTCTTCGGGCTCGTGCCGCTCATCTTCGAGAAGAGCACGCAGGCGCAGTTCCTGATTCCGATGGCGGTGTCGCTGGGTTACGGCATCCTCTTCGCCACGCTCGTCACGCTGATCCTCATTCCCGTGAATTACCTGATTCTCGAGGATGTGCGTCGCCTGTTCGGGCGTCTGTCCGGGCGATAGCGCGCATCGTCGCGGAGCGTGTTCGCAGGCATCAGCACCTGCCCAGTTCGGCAATCAGCTTGGCCATTTCGTCGATCGCCGACATCGGCAATTCTCCGGTGGCGCTGGCTGAATTGCGGTGCAGCTCCGTCATGCGCGTCTGAATCTCGATCCGGCAGGCTTCACGTGCCGCCTGCGCGTCGGCGGCAGCGATTTCGGCATCGGCAACAGCGGGATCGCGTGCCTGCGGCTTCGGATCGAGTGCAGCCCGGTTCGGATCGCGTTCCGCTCTCGGCAGTTCGCCGGCAATCGAGCCTGAATCCACCGGTACGGCATTCGCAGGTGGTCCTGCGTCGGCGTGACAGCCACCGTTGTTACGCACGAAACTGCTCGGGAACTGCCGGCAATCGCTTTGGCCGAATGACCCCGACTCGCAGCGCTGATGGGTCAGCGCCGAGATGCGTGCGGCGTCGATCCTGTCGCTGCCCCTGAAGGTGTAGATGTAGCTGACCATGTTGATGACCGTGGGCGACACCGCGTCGATACCGCCCCAGGTGGCGAATACGTCGGTAGAGTCCATGCCGGCCTGCATTTTCCTGATCACTTCGTCGCCGAAGTCACGACCGACGCGACAGTCCTGGCTCCAGCTGCTGGTGCCGTTGATGGTCAGTGTGCTGAGGGTGTCGTTGGCCGGGCAGGTTCTGCTCGTATAGCTCGTGTTGCCATCAGCGTCAACGCACTTGTAGATGGTGGCTTCGGCGCGCTCGCTGCACGGCAGGAAAGCCAGTGCTGCCAGTCCGAGAATGCCGACGCTCGCCGCACGATGTATGCGGGCCCAGTCGTTGGACGTGGTGTTGGTGGCGTTCGAGCACATGCGCTTTCCCTGCAATGTCCTTGGTACGTGAGAGGGTCCGGACAGCTAGCGGCCGCAACGGGCGTGTGCTGATGTTCGATGCATCGACCGAAGCGCATGCTCTCGCTGTTATGCTCCGTCGTTCACGAACCACGGGAAACCCGCCTTGCCATGAGTGAGGTCGATCACGAAAACAGCGCCCGCGATGCCGACGGCAGGAAGCCAGATCGCAGTGCGGCCGAGCAGCAGACACTCATCGATGCCCTCAGGGACATCTGCGAGCAGCGCATCACCTTCAACCGCGTGCTCGGACTCCGGCTGCTTCCTCTCGACCACGAGGACAGAATCGAGATCCACTTCGACATGTCACCCGATCTCGTCGGCCATTTTCTGCATGGGCGCCTGCATGGTGGCGTGATCGCTTCGGCACTCGATGTGGCCGGCGGCATGTCGGTGATGTGGTCGATCGCCAACGACCATCCGGGCGATTCCAGCGAGGCCGTGCTGGCGAGGTTCGTGAATCTCGGCACCGTGGATATCCGTGTGGACTACCTGCGACAGGGCATCGGCCGACACTTCATCGCCAGTGCCGAAACCCTCCGTCTTGGCCGGCGTATCGGCTCGACCGCGATGCGACTTCACAACGACGAAGGGAAGCTGATTGCTGCCGCCTCGGGGGCCTACATCGTCAGTTGAGGGCAGGGTGCGGCGAGCACGTGTCCTTGTCTGCCGAATCGGAACGGCGCCGTGTCTCATTCAGCGCAGGGAATCGCCGCTCAGATTGCCTGATTCCTGAATTCCGGGTAGCACCAGTGCTGCCAGATCATGCGGTCGCTCCTCGTCTTCGGCCCACCGTCCTTGTTGGTGGTGAACTTCGTCACGTAGATCTCGACAATGCCGAGTTGTTCGTCGTGGCGGCGATCAGCCCGGTTCCAGGTCTTGCAGAAATAGGCGCCGAGGCCATCACGAACCGCGTTGTTGCCGAAGTTGTCGACGCGGCCGAGATACTTCCGCCAGCGGTAGGAATCGAACAACGGGTAGAAGCGGGATGGTGGTTCCCAGTCGGCGCCGGGTTCGGTGCGCGGCATGAGGTTCACGAGTTCACCGTTGCGAAGCTTGCCCTGAATCGAATAGTAGGCGGAGTAGGCAAGTGGAGACGGGGCGAACATGTCCCATTTCTGGTCGATGCGCAGGTTGAGGGCCGGATAGGAAACGTGCTTCGGCATGGGATCCCTGACTTGCGGGAGCTGGTAGATGTTGTACGCGGTAACGATGTAGAAGAAGTACAGCGCGATGATGTTGGTGGTCCAGCTTGCCTGTTCTCTGACCGGTCGCCATGCAAGAAAACGGGTACTCCAGTCCGCGAGGCGCGGGCGATTGTCGGCAATGCTGCGATACAGCGCGTTGCCGATCCAGATGAACGGTGGCAGCGCCATGAGCCAGCCGATGGGGCGCGTCAGCAGTGGCTCGCGGAACAGTCGCGCCATGGCGTGCCAGTGCACCCAGGTGTTGCCCGCGTCATCGGCCACCACCCAGGAATTCTCGCGTTCGAGAATGGCGCCCATCACCGGATCCGACTGTGCCGGTACGATCCGCGTGCCTGCGGGCAGCAGGAGTGCACGCAGGATCAGGCACATCTTCAGGCAGAAGCCGCAGTCGATGTCGTAGTGAATGGTGAGCCGGGGACGCGGCTTCGCGGCGCGGCGGCGAAGCTGCCATTGCCAGACGGCACCCGGCAGCAGCAGTGACAATGCCGCAAAGTCGATCAGGGGAAACAGACCGATGTGCATCATCAGGATGAACGCGACGTGGAGCGAGGCAAGCAGCGCAAGGCCGAGCAACCGGAAACGGGGCCAGGCGAACGGCAGCAGCACGATGCAGGGTGCGGCAAATTCCACCGCCAGTACGTAGACGGTCGCGAGCTTCAGCAAGAGGGGGAAGTTCGTCATGAACTCGCCCACGGGTGTGGCGAAGTGCTGCAGGTTCAGCGTCATCCAGGCCGCATTGAAATCTTCGGTCCAGGGAGCGCCGGTCTTCAGCAGCGCCGTGAAGAAATACAGATACAGCACCTGAAAGATGACCGCGACACTGACGACCGACAGGTACCGGTTCGCTTCCTCGTCGTCTGCTCCGTTGTCGGCTTCGATCGTGTCGCCGGGCTGGTACTGCTTCTTCAGTGCCGCATCCACCGACCAGCGCGCACCGAGTGGCAGGAACATGGACCAGAAGCTCAGTACGACGAGCAGGATGTCGCCGCCCTGAATAAGCGTCAAGTTCCGGTTCAGGAGGGAGGCGAGCATTACGAAGCTAATGGCGGCCATGAGTCGCGAGCGGTACCCGATCAGCAGCATCAGGGCGGCGGTGGCGGACAGGGCAAACAGCAGTATCTGGAACCAGAGCTGCCCGTTGGCGGCGTGCAGTGACCAGTGGAGGTGGTGAGTGATTTGCGCCCACTGTGTCCGCGGCAACACGCCGGCGTCGGTATAGAAGGTGGCGAGGTCGAAGCTGCGCAGGAAGAGATCAAGAAGGATCAGCGCCCCGAGCGCCATACGGAACACCGCGATCGAGCGCAGATCAAGGCTGAAGGTGCGACGGAAGGCGGTGACGAGGGAGTTCATGCGGCGGAAAGTTCGGTAAACGCAATCCAGTGTACTTCCTCCGACCCTTCCGGCTTGACCAGTGCCTGCCCGCGGATGTAGTCGGTGTCGAGCACGATGCCGGTGCCGACAAGCAGCGAGCGGCCACGGCTGCGCACTTTCAGGCCAACGCTCAGCGGTTCGAGCTGCGGTTGTCTCTGCCGCTGGGCGCGCTGGCGCTGCTCGCTTGCCGCCAGCATCAGACGGAGGTTTTCGGCGCGCAGCTCACGTTCCTCGCGAGGAAAGCTCGCGGGGAAATTGTAGAGGTCCACGGCGTCGTCGGCGGGGTCGAGATCGCGCCCCGAAGGGAGTCCCGGCCTGCCGCCGGCGCCGAATTCCTTGTTCAAACGATATCCCTGCACGCTGCGCTCCGGCCAGCAAACGGCTCATGTTCTTTGCATCAGGTGGGTATTCTAGTCGCTGTAGCGCGCTGTTGATGTGACATTTGTTTACTACGACCCTCACGGGCGTCAGCGGGGTGCTTTCAAGATCGGGGTTCGACTGCCGATAACGCGAGGATATCGATCGTCCGTCGCTCGCCCCGGTCAGACCACGCCGGCAAGCCCACTCCGACCACTGGCATGGTTCGCGCAAGGGCGATCGAAAGTGATTCTTTCGATTTCCCGGCGTTCCGATGGTCATGAAACCCGACAAGGCCCTGCTGTCATTGCTGCTCATCGGCAGTTCGTTCGGTGTCGGGGCGAGTGACGCCCGAGCATCAGAGGCCTTCCCGGGTGAAGGGCTGCGCCTCGTGCAGGGCGACATCGTGGTTGCCATCGACAAGCAAGGTGGTGCTGCCGGTGCGGCTGCCGGCATCGTTTCACGCAGCCTGGCCCGCGCACCTGTCGACTCGCGCTGGCCCGGTGGCCTGATTCCCTACCGCGTCGATCCCGAATTGTCGGCAGCCCATCAAGGCGACATCGACACCGCCGTCGAGCGCTGGAACGCTGATTCGAGTGTGCGCCTCGTCAAGGTGGGCAAGGCGGCGATCGACACTCCCGGAGCACTCGCCAATTCGCCCGATTACATCTGGTTCACCACGGGCGACAGTTGCGCCTCGAGAGTGGGGCGGCATGGTGGTCGGCAGAAGATCTGGGTGGGCAAGAAATGCAATGTCGGCAGTATCCTGCATGAGATAGGGCATGCCATCGGGCTTCGCCACGAGCACAACCGTCCCGACAGGGATCAGTACATCAAGGTGCGGTGGGAAAACATCCAGCCGAAGAAAGTGCTCAATTTCAGGATCGACATGAGCGAGTCGGTAGCCATCGGCGATTATGACCTCGATTCGATCATGCACTACGGGCCGCTGAGCTTTTCCATCGACGGCGAAAGCCCGACTCTCGAAGCCGTCATCCCGACGAAGTCGCGCATGGGGCAACGCATCGCGCCGAGCGCAGGAGATCTGGCCGCCATCGACGAACTCTATCAGAGCGATGTGGCGGTCACGGCCGAGGCCATGCCTGCCGACGGCGGCGCGCTCCTGCGCGTCAGCACGCTCTCCGACAGCGGGGCCCACAGTCTCGAACTGGTCGTCGCTTCCGATGCGCCCGTCGCACCCGAGGGCGAAGGCTGGCGGTGCGAGAGCCCGGCACATGTCGTCACCTGTTCGCGACTGTCATTGCCGGGCGCTGCGCAGAGCACCTTGTGGGTGCCGATGGTGGCGGGGGAGCGCTCGCTTTCCGTCGACATCCACGCCGGCAACCATGACCCGCATCGCGCCAACAACACCGCCACGCTTGGCCTCGATGTACCGAAGACGGCAGCGGCCACGGTGGCCGGGAACGGGGAGTCGACAGCCGATGGCGACCCCGCTGCCGATCCTGATGGCAACTCTGCCACCGGGCCGGCGGTCATCGACGATGACGCCGCGCGTGTCACGAGCGTTGGTGGTGCCTCGGGTCCGGTTCTCGCAACGCTGTTGACGCTTCTTGCCGGTAGCCGACGACGGCGCAACCGAAACAGCGTCTGACGCCAGGGTAGCGCCCCGTGGGCGCGTGATCGCGGTATCATCTCGAGGCCATGGTCCGGCCTGGTCGGCTCATCAGGCTGGTCGTTGCGAACAAGCTTGAATGCAACGGTCTCAGCCGGGTGGCGCACTTTCGTGCACGGATCGTCCACATTCCCCGGATGACCTCAGATGAAGCGATTTTCCGCCTTCGGACTGCTGCGCGAAGCGAGCCGCCATCAGGAACACTGGCCACGCATGTGGCGAAGCCCGAAACCGCAGAAGCAGTACGACATCATCGTCGTCGGTGGTGGTGGGCATGGACTCGCAACCGCCTACTACCTTGCCAGGGTGCATGATTGCCGCAACGTGGCGGTGATCGAGAAGGGTTGGCTCGGTGGTGGCAACACCGGCCGCAATACCACGATCGTGCGCTCGAACTACCTCTGGGATGAAGCAGCGCAGCTCTACGAGCACGCCCTGAAGCTCTGGGAAGGCCTTTCGCAGGATCTCAACTACAACGTGATGTTCTCGCAGCGTGGCGTGCTGAATCTCGGTCACACGCTGCAGGACATGCGTGACATCGAGCGGCGCGTCAACGCCAACCGCCTGAACGGCATCGATGGCGAGGTGCTGGAGGCGAAGGACGTCAAGCGCATCTGCCCGATTCTCGACATCAGCGGCAGTCGCCGCTATCCCGTGCTGGGAGCCTCGTGGCAACCACGTGCGGGTGTTGCCCGGCACGATGCCGTGGCCTGGGGCTATGCACGCGCGGCCGATGCGCTCGGTGTCGACATCATCCAGCAGACCGAAGTCACCGGTTTCCTCATCGAGGATGGTGTCTGTCAGGGTGTGGAAACGCGCGAACACGGTGCGATCCGGGCGAATCGCGTCGGCTGCGTACCGGCCGGGCACAGTGGCGTGCTTGCCGGTTACGCCGGCTTCAGGCTGCCGCTCGAAAGCCACCCGCTGCAGGCCTATGTATCGGAGCCGCTGAAACCGATCATGCCGACGGTGGTCATGTCGAACGCCGTTCATGGCTATATGTCGCAGTCCGACAAGGGGGATCTCGTCATCGGCGCCGGCATCGACGGTTACGTCGGCTACGGCCAGCGTGGCTCCTTTCCGGTCATCGAGCACACCATGCAGGCCATCGTCGAACTCTTCCCGATCGTCAGCCGCGTACCGATGAATCGGCAGTGGGGTGGCATTGTCGATACCACCTGGGATGCCTGTCCGATCATTTCGCCGACGCCGGTCGACAACCTCTTCTTCAACTGCGGCTGGGGAACGGGTGGCTTCAAGGCCACGCCCGGCTCGGGTCACGTTTTCGCCGACATGCTCGCGAAGGGAAAGGCCAACGAACTCGCCGCACCCTTTGCGCTCGATCGCTTCGTTTCCGGTGCGCTCATCGACGAGCACGGCGCCGCGGGCGTGGCACACTGACCGCTGCGTCGCAACGGTCTGCCGTCCCGGCGAACCCTTCCTTACCAGAGATTCAACACCATGTTCCTGATCGAATGCCCCCATTGCGGCGAAGCGCGCGAAGAGGAAGAGTTTCACCCGGCGGGTGAAGCACACATCGCGCGACCCGCAGACCCCGATGCCTGCAGCGATGCCGAGTGGGCCGAGTACATCTATCTCCGCAGCAACCCCAGGGGCATCCATCACGAACTCTGGGTGCATGCCGCAGGCTGCCGGAAGTTCTTTCACATCGAACGCGATACGCTCACCTACGAGATTCTCCGCACCGCGAAGCTCGGCGAAATGAAGGAACCCGCCGCATGATCAATCAAGAAAAGCTCGGGCTGAACCAGCACAACCGTCTCGCCTCGGGCGGACGCATCGATCGCAGCAAGCCTCTCGCCTTCACCTGGAACGGTCACCGCCTCATGGGCTACCAGGGCGACACGCTGGCCTCGGCGCTGCTGGCCAACGGTGTCGATATCGTCGGCCGCAGTTTCAAGTACGGGCGTCCGCGCGGTATCGTGACCGCCGGTGTCGAAGAGCCCAACGCCATCGTGCAGCTCGGCAGTGGCGACGGGCGCGAGGTGCCGAACGTGCGCGCGACCACGCAACCGCTCTACGAGGGGCTGGCAGCGCGTGCCGTCAACGGCTGGCCGAGTGTCGACACCGACTGGAAGGGGTTGATGGGCCGCGTTGCGGGGGCTGCCATGGGCCCCGGTTTCTACTACAAGACCTTCATGTTCCCGAAAGGTCAGTGGGAGAACTACGAGAAGCTCATCCGGCGCGCAGCAGGCCTCGGCAGCACGCCGCCGGCCTCCGACCCCGACCGCTACGATCACATGCACCTGCATCCCGATGTGCTGGTCGTCGGTGCAGGCCCCGCGGGCATCATGGCGGCGCTCGCCGCCGCGCGCGAAGGGGCCGGTGTGGTCCTGGCCGATGAACAGGACGAATTCGGCGGTTCGCTCCTTGCCAGTACCGAATCCATCGACGGCATGGCAGCCGCCGACTGGCTCGTGGAGGCGCTGGCCGAACTCGCCTCGCGCCCGAACGTCATGCTGCTGCCGCGCACGACCGTCAACGGCTATCACGACCACAACTTCCTCACGCTTGTCGAGCGACGCACCGATCATCGTGCCCTCAGTGTCGATGGCAGCGAAGTGCGTCAGCGCCTGTACCGTGTTCGTGCGGCTGCCGTCGTGCTCGCCACGGGCGCCATCGAGCGGCCGCTGGTCTTCGGCAACAACGACGTGCCGGGTGTGCTGCTCGCCTCGGCCGTATCGAGTTACATCCGGCGCCATGCCGTGGTGCCGGGTGAGTCGCTCGTGCTCATGACCAACAACGATTCGGGCTATCAGGCAGCCTTCGACTGGAACGATACCGGGCGTCAGGTGGTGGCGATCGTCGACAGCCGTCGCGAGCCCGAAGGCGCTGCGCACGACGAGGCCGTCGAGCGTGGCCTGCGTATCCTGACCGGCACGGTGGTCATGGAAGCGCTCGGCACGAAGCGCGTCACGGGCGCTCTCGTGGCGCCGGTCAACAGCAGCGGCACCCACCTTGCCGGTGACAGCACCGAGCTTGCCTGCGACACCATTGCAACGAGTGGTGGCTGGAGTCCCACGGTACATCTCTCCTGCCATGCAGGGCCGAAACCGGTCTGGAACGACGACATTCAGGGCTTCGTACCGGCACCCGCCGTCAACGGCCTGCGCTTCGACGCCGGTGCCGTCACGGGCGAATACACGCTCGCCGGCTGTCTGTCTGCCGGCGTCAGTGCCGGCAAGGCGGCCGCGGATGCCACTGCCGACAGGTACCCGGGCGGTGCCGAGGCGCGGCTGCAGGCGGCAGCGAGCCCTGTTGCGGGTGCCGACAACACACCGCAGGAGCGAACGCCCGACGCCACAGTCACCGGCACTGGCACCGGCACCGGTGACACGCCGTCGGTGTCGCTGAACCCGACCACAAGCAGCGACGAGCGACAGGTGGCCGAGATGATGCCGCTGTTTCTCGTGCCGCACGCAAAGACCGTGACGCGCGCTCCGAAGCAGTTCGTCGATCAGCAGAACGATGTCACCGCTGCGGGCATCGTCGTCTCGACCCTCGAAGGCTTCGAGTCGATCGAGCACGTCAAGCGCTATACGGCAATGGGCTTCGGCAACGATCAGGGCAAGACCGGCAACATCAACGGCATGGCCATCGTCGCCAGTACCCTCGGGCAGAGCATGGCCGACACCGGTACCACCGTATTCCGCCCGAACTACACACCCGTGAGTTTCGGTGTCGTCGCAGGTGCGCATGTCGGTGACCTCTTCGACCCCCGTCGCCACACGCCGATGCAGACGCAGCACGAGGCAGACGGTGCCGAGTTCGAGAACGTCGGCCAGTGGCTCCGTCCCTGGTACTTTCCTGTCGGCAACGAAGACATGGCAACGGCCATCCGTCGCGAGCAGCGTGCTGCGCGCACGGGTGTTGCCGTGCTGGATGCGTCCACGCTCGGCAAGATCGACATCCAGGGCCGGGACGCGCGCGAGTTCCTCGGTCGTGTCTACACCAATGCCTGGGCGAAGCTCAAGCCCGGATTCTGTCGTTACGGGCTGATGTGCGGCGAGGACGGCATGGTCATGGATGATGGTGTGACCGCCTGCATCGATGACAACCACTTTCACATGACGACCACCACCGGCGGCGCGGCGAGCGTGCTGAACTGGCTCGAGCTCTTTCTGCAGACCGAATGGCCCGAACTCGACGTGTACCTCACGAGCGTCACCGACCAATGGGCGACGATCACGCTCTCCGGGCCCGACAGTCGAAAACTGCTGGGCGAACTCACCGACCTCGATCTCGACCCCGACACCTTCCGCTTCATGCAGTGGCGTGAGGCATCGGTTGCGGGTGCTCCGGCACGTGTCTTCCGCATTTCCTTCACGGGTGAACTTTCCTTCGAGATCAACGTACCGGCGGTGTACGGTGCGGCGGTTTACGATGCCGTTCGTGCAGCGGGCGAGAAGTACGATCTCACGCCCTACGGTACGGAAACCATGCACGTGCTGCGCGCCGAGAAGGGCTTCATCATCGTCGGACAGGATACCGATGGATCGCTCACGCCCGCAGACATCAACCATGGCTGGGCGGTCAAGTACGACAAGCCCTTCAGTTTCATCGGCAAGCGTGGCATGCAGCGCGAAGACTGTCTGCGGGAGAACCGCAAGCAACTGGTCGGTCTGTCCACGACCAACCCCGACGATGTCTTGCCCGAAGGTGCGCAGGCGGTATTCGATCCGCAGCAGGCGATCCCGATGACCATGGTCGGGCACGTGACCTCGAGTTACTACAGCGAGATACTCGGGCGCAGTATCGCCATGGCGGTCATCAAGGGCGGCCTGTCACGCATGGGCGAGAAGGTCTGGTTCCCGCTCGCCGACGGACGCACCGTCGAGGCGGAGATCGTCTCCACCCAGTTCTACGATCCCAAAGGTGAGAGGGCGCAGTCATGAGTACAGCCAGCTTGACACCGGTATCGGTGTGGCAATCGCTTGCGCGTTCGACGGCTGGCGCAAGCCCGGGCGACGGGGCCGGTGTGCAATTCACGCCACTGGGCGCACACGGACTGCTCGTGCTGCGTGCACGGGACGAGGTTCGCGACGCGCTTGCCGCCGGCTTGCGCTCGGTCTGTGAACTCGATCTGCCGGACAAGCTGCAGAGCGTTGCCAGGGGCGAGTATTGTCTGCGCTGGATTTCTCCCGACGAATGGTGGCTGAGTCTGCCCTTCGACGCCGCCGACAGCACCCTGGCGAAGCTCCGTGACGCCATCGACGCCTCGGTGGCACTCGTCGATCTCTCGTCCGGTTACGAATTCATGCGGCTCGAAGGCAGCAAGGCGCGCGAGGTACTGATGAAGAGCGTGCCCTATCCTGTCGACGCGGCGCACCTGCCGCCCGGCAAGGTCGTCAGCACGATGCTCTCGAAATCGCAGCTGTGCCTGCGCGCGCTCGATGACGACGCCTTCGAGTTGATCGTGCGACGCAGTTTTGCCGACTATGTCTGGCACTGGCTCGTGGATGCCGCGGGTGAGTACGGTTGGCAGACAACCTGAGATCATCGTGCGTCTTCAGTTGGCATACGCATTCAGTCAGCATGCGTGTCCAGCGAGTGCATGCTGGCGCTTGCCGGCGAACACGTCAGCCCACGTCGATGCAGGCTCTGGGTTAACATGATCGCCTTACGTTACAAGGGAGAATAGTCGACATGCAGTATCGTTCCGTATCTCGTGCCACGCATGCCGCGATTGCCGTTGCTCTGGCCAGCGGCCTCGCCATCTCGGTCGCCCAGGCGGAGGACGATCCCGTCAGGATGGGCATCATGCTCGGCTTCACCGGCCCGATCGAGTCACTTACGCCGGGCATGGCAGGTGGCGCCGAGATCGCCGTCAACGAAGTCAACGCCAGTGGCAAACTCCTCGGCGGTCGTGTTGTCGAGGTCACACGCGCCGACAGCACCTGCGTGGATTCGGGCGCCGCCACTGCCGCGGCCGAACGCCTCGTCACCTCCGACAGGATCGACGTGCTGATGGGTTCCGACTGCTCGGGCGTGACCACGGCCGTTGCCAGCAACGTGGCGGTGCCGAATGGCTTGCCGATGATCTCGCCGTCGGCCACTGCACCGGCATTGAGCGAGCTGAAAGACAATGGTTACTTCTTCCGCACGGTTCCGTCCGATGCGCGTCAGGGTCAGATCCTCGCCGAAGTGCTGCGTGAACGAGGTGTAGAAGAAGTCGCGGTTTCCTACACCAACAACGACTACGGCAAGGGTTTCGCCGATGCCTTTGCGGCTGCCTTCGAAGCCGCTGGCGGCAAGGTCGCGATTTCGGCTGCTCACGAAGACGGCAAGGCCGACTACACCGCGGAAGTCGCGGCGCTGTCTGCTGCGGGTGCCGAAGACCTCGTCGTGCTCGGTTACGTCGACCAGGGGGGCAAGGGCATCATCCAGGCGTCGATCGACACCGACGCCTTCACGAATTTCTATGGTGGTGATGGCATGGTCGGCAGCTCACTCGTCGCAGCACTGGGTGAAGACATCGAAGGTTTCGTGACCACACTCGCCGGTGTCGAGGAAGATGGTGACAGCCCGTTCCCGGCCCTGGTCGAGGAAGCCGGGTTCGAGGCCGGCGGCCCCTACATCGGCGAATCCTACGATGCGGCCGCGCTGCTGCTGCTGGGCATCCAGAAGGCCGGCGGTACCGATGGTGAAGCGGTTCGCGATGCCATCATGGAACTGGCCAATGCGCCGGGCGAGCCGATCCATGCCGGTGAACTCGACAAGGCACTGCAGATCATCGCCGATGGCGGCGACATCGATTATGTCGGTGTCACCAATGTGGAAATGAACGAAGCGGGCGAAACTGCGGGCGCCTACAAGGTCCTGGAAGTCAAGGACGGCGAGCAGGTGGTGGTCGAGTATCGCTGATACCGACGAGGACTCTTCCTTTGCGAATACCCCTTCGCGAGTACCGCTGATGGCTTTTCTCCCGACCGGGCAGAGCTGATCTGCTCGATTCGGGGGCAGTCATTCTGGTGCGTCAGTCATTCGGATGTGTCAGTCAGCGGGAAGGCCGGGGCGGATGCTTCGGCCTTCCCGTGCTTCAGGAACCGGCACTGGTTTCCAGGCGCACCAGCAGGTCCTTGGCATCGATTCGCGCGCCGGGTGCAACAAGCAACTCGGCCACCGTGCCGGCGGTTTCGGCATAGATCGCGGTTTCCATCTTCATCGCCTCGATCGACAGCAGCACATCGCCCTCGGCAACCTCCTGCCCCTGCTGTACGGCCACTGTCGAGACCACGCCGGGCATCGGCGCACCGACATGCAGCGGGTTGTCGGCTTCGGCCCTGGCGCGCTGCACCTCTTCAACCGCGCCGTGGATGCGATCGGGCACCTGAATCGAGCGCGGCTGGCCGTTCAATTCGAAGAACACACGCACCATGCCGTCTTCGTTGGTCTCACCCACGGCAGCACAGCGAATGACCAGCGTCTTGCCTTCGTCGATGTCGACGAGCATCTCCTCGCCGGGTTTCATGCCATAGAAATAAACGGGAGTAGGGAGGGTGTGAACCGGACCGTAGGTGTCGTGAGCGCGAGCATAGTCGCTGAACACCTTTGGGTACATGTTGTAGGAGGCGAGGTCGTATTCGGTGGCTTCACGTCGTTGCACGAGATCCGCCACCTCCTTGCGGCGTGCGTCGAGATCGACCGGGGCCATCGTGGCGCCTGCCCGTTCTTCGAGAGGCGCTTCGCCCTTCAGCACCCGTGCCTGTATCTCGGGAGGAAAACCACCGGTGACCTGGCCGAGTTCTCCGCGCATCATCGATACCACCGAATCGGGGAAGGCGATCTCCTTGTCGGGGTTCTTCACGTCCTCGATGGCAAGATCCTGCGAGAGCATCATCAGCGCCATGTCGCCGACGACCTTGGAAGAGGGCGTGACCTTGACGATATCCCCGAAGAGCTGGTTGACGTCGCTGTACATGCGCGCGACCTCATGCCAGCGTGATTCGAGCCCGAGCGAGCGCGCCTGGGCCTTGAGGTTGGTGAACTGACCACCGGGCATTTCATGCAGATAGACTTCCGAGGCCGGGCCTTTCAGATCACTTTCGAAGGCGGCGTACTGCTCGCGCACGGCTTCCCAGTAGAAGGAGATCCGCTCGATGGCGTTCCAGTCGAGCCCGGGGTTTCGTTCGCTGTGCACGAGCGCGGTCACGATCGAACCAAGACAGGGCTGGGACGTGTTGCCGGACAGGGCGTCCATGGCGGCATCGACGGCATCCACGCCCGATTCGACGGCGGCGAGTACGGTGGCGGCCGCGATGCCGGAGGTGTCGTGCGTGTGGAAATGCACGGGCAGGTGCGTGGTGTCGCGCAGCGCCGGGAAGAGGCTGCGGGCGACGTCCGGACGCATGAGCCCCGCCATGTCCTTGATGCAGAGAATGTGCGCACCGGCCTGTTCGAGTTCGCGTGCCAGCCCGAGGTAGTAGTCGAGCGTGTACTTGTTTCCGGCACGTTCGTCGAGCATGTCGCCGGTGTAGCAGATGGTTGCTTCGCAGATCTTGCCCGCCTCGTTCACGGCATCCATGGTCACGCGCATGTTGTCGACCCAGTTGAAGCAGTCGAACACGCGGAAGAGATCCATGCCGGCATCGGCCGCCTGCGCCACGAAGTGCTGCACGACGTTGTCGGAATAGTTGGTGTAGCCGACGCCGTTGGCGCCGCGAATGAGCATCTGCGTGAGGATGTTCGGCACCTTCTCGCGAATCAGTGCAAGGCGCTCCCAGGGGTCTTCGGTCAGGAAGCGCATCGACACGTCGAAGGTGGCGCCGCCCCAGCATTCGAGCGAGAGAAGCTCCGGCAGGGCACGCGAATAGGCTTCGCCGATGCGCACCATGTCGAAGGTGCGCATGCGCGTGGCCAGCAGTGACTGGTGTGCGTCGCGCATGGTGGTGTCGGTAATCAGCACACGCTTTTCGTTCCGCAGCCATCGGGCGAAACCTTCCGCACCGAGTTCGTCGAGCCTGTCGCGGGTGCCGGGCTGGCGTTCCTTGTCGAACCAGGGCGGCTCGGGTGCGAGGGCGTCGATGCGAGGCTCGCGACGATCCCGCGTTTCGGGGTGGCCGTTGACGCTGACATCGGCGATGTACTGCAGGAGCCGGGTGGCGCGGTCGCGGCGCTTGACCTGCTGGAACAGTTCGGGATGCGTGTCGATGAAACGCGTGGTGTAGCTGTTGTCACGGAAGGTCGGGTGGCCGATGACGTTTTCGAGAAAGGTGAGGTTGGTTGCCACGCCACGGATGCGGAACTCCCTGAGTGCGCGGTCCATGCGGCGGATGGCCTCGTCGGTCGTGGGTGCCCAGGCCGTGACCTTCTCCAGCAGCGGATCGTAGAAGCGGTTGATGATGGCGCCGGAGTAGGCGGTGCCGCCGTCGAGACGGATGCCGAAGCCCGAAGCGCCGCGGTAGGCGGTGATGCGCCCGTAGTCGGGGATGAAGTTCTGCTCGGGGTCCTCGGTGGTGATGCGGCACTGCAGCGCATGACCATGGAGTTGCAGTTCGTCCTGCGCCGGTACACCCGATTCCGCCGTGCCGATTCTGGCGCCTTCGATGAGGTGGATCTGCGCCTTGATGATGTCGACGCCGGTGACTTCCTCGGTGACCGTGTGTTCGACCTGGACGCGCGGGTTCACTTCGATGAAGTAGAACGCGCCGGTATCGGCATCCATCAGGAATTCCATGGTGCCGGCGCCGAGATAGTTGCTGGCATGGGCGATCTTCAGCGCGTAGCCGCAGAGTTCCTCGCGCTGAGACTCGTCAAGGTAGGGTGAGGGGGCGCGCTCGACCACTTTCTGGTTGCGACGCTGGATGCTGCAGTCGCGTTCGAAGAGATGCACGGCGTTGCCATGGCGGTCACCGAGCACCTGTACTTCGACGTGGCGCGCGCGCTCTACCAGCTTTTCGAAATAGAGTTCGTCCTTGCCGAAGGCAGCACGTGCTTCGCGTCTCGCCTCGTCGACTTCACGGGTAACCTCGTCCTCGCCGCGAATGGTACGCATGCCGCGGCCACCACCGCCCCAGGACGCCTTCAGCATGATCGGGTAGCCGACCTCACGCGCCATGGCGCGCATGCGCGCTTCGTCGTCGGGAATGGGGGCACTTGCCGGCACCACCGGAACCCCGGCGGATACCGCCAGCTCCCGTGCCGAAACCTTGTTGCCGAGCATGCGCATGGTTTCGGCCGTCGGGCCGATGAAGGCGATGCCGGCGGCGTTGCAGGCGTCGACGAATTCCGGGCTTTCCGACAGGAGTCCGTAACCGGGGTGGATTGCATCGGCGCCCGAGAGTTTCGCGACGCGCAGGATCTCGTCTATCGAGAGATAGGACTCGACCGGGCCCAGAGGCTCGTCGAGATGCGGACCGGCACCGATCTGGTAGGCCTCGTCGGCCTTGAAGCGGTGCAAGGCGAGCTTGTCTTCCTCGGCCCAGACGGCAACGGTGCGAATGCCGAGTTCGTTCGCCGCACGGAACACGCGAATGGCGATTTCCGAGCGGTTGGCGACGAGCAGCTTCTGGATTTTCACGAAAGACTCCGAAAGAGGGTAAGCGAACAACCCTTCATTTTATCGTGAGCAAAGCAGAGGCGGTGAGCAGCCGTCGCGTGCAAACCGTCATGGTTTCGTGCCGATGCCGACCCCCGGGGTCGACACCAGCACGTGTTGTCACTGATCGGGAAAGCCAGTCGACTGTCCCGGCAGATACGGCTTCATGCCCCTACATGGCGAACAGATGGCCCAGTACGAAGAAGATGACCAGTGCACACGAGGCTCCTACCAGTGCATAGGGAAACTGGGAGAAGGCATGTTGCATGGGTGTGCATCCCGCACCCTGCGAGGCCAGCACCGACGAGTCACTGAAGAAGCAGGAGTGGCTGCCGAATGATGATGCCGACAGCAATGCGCCGATGACCAGCGGCATGTAGACGTCAAGATGCTGGGCGATCGGAATGACGATCGGTATGGCGATGATGAAGATGCCCCAGCTGGACGAGGTTCCGAATACGACCAGCGCCAGCACGGTGAAGACAATGGCCGGGTAGGTAGCCTGACTCATGTACGGCGTCACCGAGTTGATGACGTATTCGGTCATTCCCAGAGAGTCGTTGACTTCCTTCAGGAAGAAACTGGCGATTACCGTCGACAGGGGATACAGCATGGTCTTGAATCCATCGAAGATCGCGTTGGTCTGTGATTCGAAGGACAGGATGCCCTGCAGGTAGAACATGATGGCCGTGACGGCGCATGTCGTGATGACGCCCTTGAGCAGGTCGATGTCGTAGTAGACCGTTGCCGTGACCAGAAGCGCCATCGGAAAGAAGAAGTTGAACAGTTGCCTTCCCATGCTCAGCTCTCGTTGCGCCTCGATGCGCATCGACAGCTCTTCACCTTCGTATTCCGGAGGAATGGGATGACCCGACGCTGCACGTGCCTCGGCTTTCTTCATCGGGCCGAAGTCGCCGATGATGCCGTTGGCAACCAGAAAGGCAACGATGATCGCAGCCCAGGCATAGATCATGAACGGAATGGACGAAACGTAGAGACTCATGCCCTGGTTCTCGCCGGCGACTCCGTTTTCTTCGAGCAGCCCGGCAAAGAACACGGCCCAGGTTGAAATCGGCACGATGACGCACATCGGTGCCGCTGTCGAATCGATCAGGTAGGCTACCTTTTCGCGGGATATTGCGTAGAAGTCAGTCAGCTTCTTCACCGAAGACGAAACCGCAAGACAGTTCAGGTAGTCATCGATGAAGACAACGACGCCCAGAATCGCGGTCGACAGCAGCGCCTGACGCCGGTTGGTGATTCTTTCCTTCAGCCACTCGGTAAACCCGTTCAGACAGCCGCTGATTTCAAGCAGGCGAATGAATCCCCCCATCAGGCCACAGACGAGTATGACCCAGACGATGGTTTCATCTCCCATCACTTTCGAGATGTTGTCGGTAAACGGTGCGATGAGGTTGTACGGATCGATCATGACGAGGCCTGCCACGCATCCCGTGAGCATGGCCTCGAATGGCTTGCGTGACAGAACCGCCGTGAGAACCACGACAAAGGTCGGTAACAGGCTTTTCCAGCCCCAGCCAGCGTCTGCTGTTTTTGTGGTCGATATGAAAAAAAACAGACCATAAACTGCCAGCATGACGACTGCAGTCATGAACATCTTCTTGTTGTCGTACTGTTCCCTGACCGCAGTGGATATATCTCGCATTCTTGTCTCCTTTGGTTTTCAAGTGGTTGCGGTTTCATGTCGGCAGTGGCTGGGCTGCCGGTTGTTGAAATGCAGCAGAAGTGGTTCCGTTCAGGACAGCAAATAGCCCATCAGCAGGAATCCGATGATGGCCAGAATGCATCCTGAGAAGGCATAGGGAAACTGCGTGAAGGCATGCGCCATGGGCGAACACCCTGCGCCCTGGGAGGCGAGCAGTGATGAGTCGCTGAAGAAACAGGAATGACTGCCGAAAGACGAGGCTGACAACAGCGCACCGACGACCAGCGGCATGTAGACACCCAGTTCCTGGGCTACGGGCATGACGATGGGGATGGCGATCGTGAACACACCCCAGCTGGAACCCGTGCCGAAGACAACCAGTGCCATGACGAAGAACACGATGGCGGGGTAGGTGACGACACTCATGAACGGGGTGATGAAGGTGACGACATACTCCGTCATTCCCAGGTTGTCGTTGATTTCCTTGAGAAAGAATCCGCCGATGACGGTGGCCAGTGGGTACAGCATGGTATAGAAGCCGTCGAACATGGCCTTGGTCTGCTCTTCGAGCGTCAGCAGGCCCTGTACATAGAACATGAAGGCCGTCACGGCGCACGTGAAGAGTACGCCTCGAAGCAGATCGATTTCGAAATAGACGGTTGACGAAATCAACAGAATGACGGGCACGAAGAAATTGAACAGTTGTCGATTGGAACTGAGCTTCAGCCTCGCTTTCGGCGTGGAGGCAAGCTCTTCCCCTTCGAAATCGGGGGGTATCGGATGACCTTCCCTGGCGCGTTTCTCGGCTTTGGCCATCGGGCCGAAATCACCCAGAACACCGAATGCCACGAGCAGCGTGATGATCAGCGCGGACCAGGCGTAGGCCATGTAGGGTATCGCGGACACATAGAGCCCCATGCCCTTGCCGGATTCCGCTACCCCGTTTTCCTCGAGCAGGCCGGCAAAGAACACGGCCCATGTCGAGACGGGAATGATCACGCACATGGGTGCTGCAGTTGAATCGATCAGGTAGGCAACCTTTTCCCTGGAAACATTGTAGAAATCCGTCAGTCGCTTGACCGACGAAGAGACGGCCAGACAATTCAGATAGTCGTCGATGAAAACGACGATGCCGAGGGTTGCCGTTGCCACCATCGACTGACGGCGCGACTTGATCTTTGTCTTCAACCAGTCCGTGAAGCCGTTCAGGCAACCGCTGATTTCCAGAAGCTTGATGAATCCCCCCATCAGGCCGCAGACCAGAACCACCCAGATGATGTTCTCGTCTCCCATGACGCTGGAGAGGTTGTCTGCAAAGCTGGAAATGATGTTGGTGGGCTCCAGCATCATGAGCCCGGCCAGGCATCCGGCCATCATTGATTCGAAAGGCCGCCGGGAAACGATGGCAATGATGACGGTGGTCAGTGTCGGCAGCAGAGACTGCCACAGCCATGGCGTGCCTTGCGCGTGATTGACGGACAGCAGATAGAAGAAAGCGGCAACGGATGCAGCGACAAGCAGGCTCAGGAACTTGTTGTTGTTCGCATACATTCCCCTGATGGCCTCTTGTAGCTCTGCCATTGTCACTGTCCTCTGATCAATTCAGGCGCTGTGGAATTCGACGTGTTCGGTCTTCCGGGCCGGGAAGGCTGCTGCATGATCCGGCGTCCGTGCAGGGTACCCGAGAGGTTCGCTCGGGAACGGAAACCATGGTGCAGCCCTGAAGCGTTCGAATTCATCGATCTATCCGTTGATGACACCGGCAAGTATGCCACCAAATCAGCAGGAGTCAGTACATGCCCTGTCGACGATCGCCTCGATTGACAAGGCGAGCGGCGTGTGGCGCACCCGTTTGCGGTAGCCCCGGAACGCTCGGGGCGAGACTGACTGCTGCTTCCGTGTTCCACTCGAGTTGCCTGCTGACCGGTAAGTGGCTATGCTTTGCGGCATGGCCTGCGGGCAGCTCTGCACCTGCAGTGGACGGAGAAACAGGCTGTCGACCGAGGCCGACAACACGAGCTTCTGACCGGGCCCGAAGGCCGCAGACAACGCAAGGGCAGACATGGCCACATGGCCGGTGTGGCGGCGAAGATCTGTCCGAAGCCTCCAGGAACGCTTTAGAGTGGATACGAAGAGTCTCTATCACAAAGAAGACCACTACTATCGCGGTACACGCCCCGAGCTGTTGCCCTTCTACCCGGCCGGAGCGAACACCGTGCTTGACGTGGGTTGCGGGGTCGGTAACTTCGGCAAGCGTCTCAAGGAACTGCACGGGGCAACCGTGTGGGGGGTGGATATCGATGACGATTCGATCGCTCAGGCCGAACAGGTGCTCGATCACGCTTTCGTTGCCGATGTCACCCGCAGTCTCGACAGGCTCCCGGACGGCACATTCGACGTCATGTTCTTCAATGACGTGCTGGAACACTTGATCGATCCCTACACCCTGCTCGAAGAGATTCAGGTGAAACTGAGCGAGCGGGGCAAGGTGGTCGCGTCCATTCCCAACATGCGTCACTTCCGTGTACTCTGGAAACTGCTCGTCAGGAAGGACTTCGAGTACGAGCAGGCAGGTGTCATGGACAAGACCCACTTGCGCTTCTTCACCCGCAAGAGCATGCGGCGGATGTTCGAGGAAGCGGGCTATGCCGATGTGGAGGTCCACCCCATTTCGAAGAGCAAATCGGCGCGACCGGTAATGTGGAAGATCGCCACGCTCGGGCTCATCGGGCAGGACATCAGCTACCCGCAGTTCGTGGTCACTGCCAGAAAGTCCTGATCCTCCCGGTCCATCGCGCTCATTCGCCCCGAACTCCCGTCAGATCGCCGCCAGGCGAGGCAGTTGCCGGTCCTTGTGCGACAGCACAGGTTCGCCCTGCAGCGGCCAGTCGATGGCCAGGGAAGGGTCGTTCCAGATGATGCCGCCCTCGGATTGCGGGTCGTAGCCGGCGTCCACCTTGTATTGCACCTCGGTGTTCGCTTCCAGGGTCAGGAAGCCGTGCGCGAAGCCAGTGGGCACGAGAATCTGCAGCCAGTTCTCGGCCGAGAGTTCGGCCGCGACCCATTGGCCGAAAGTGGGGGAATCGCTGCGGATGTCCACGGCCACATCCCAGATCCGACCGCGCGTCACGCGCACGAGCTTGTTCTGTGCCGAGGGACCGGTCTGGTAGTGCAGGCCGCGCAGCACACCGCTGGTTGCCGAAAACGAGTGGTTGTCCTGAACGAAGTCGATATCGAGACCGGCCTCGAGCATCGACGAACGCGACCATACCTCGGAGAAGAACCCGCGCTCGTCACCGAACCTGTGGGGGCTGATCAGCTTGACCTCGGGTATGGGCAGCGGGGACACATCCAGCATCAGCTGAAATCCTGTGTGGAAGGCTCATCGTGCTCGAGCAAGGAAAGCAGGTAGCGCCCGTAACCGTTGTTCTGCAGGGATTCTGCCAGTGTCCGGAGCTGGGCAGTGTCGATATGCCCCATGCGCCAGGCAATTTCCTCGAGGGCAGCAATCTTCAGCCCCTGCCGGGTTTCGATGACACGCACGAACTCCGAGGCTTCCATCAGACTGTCGTGCGTGCCGGTATCGAACCAGGCCGAACCGCGGCCGAGCAAATGCACGTTCAGGGTACCGCGACGCAGGTATTCGGCATTGACATCGGTGATCTCGAGTTCACCGCGCGCGGAAGGGACGAGATTTCTCGCGATTTCGATGACATCGGCATCGTGGAAATACAGGCCGGTAACCGCATGATGCGATCTGGGGTGTTCGGGTTTCTCTTCGATCGACATCGCTTTCCCCTCGCTGTCGAATTCGACCACACCATAACGCTCGGGGTCGGTCACCCGATACGCGAATACATCTGCCCCGTGTGGGCGCATCGTGGCCATCTTCATCATTTCCGACAGACGATGGCCGTGGAAGATGTTGTCGCCGAGAATGAGCGCCGAGGGCGCGCCGTCGAGAAATCGCTCGCCCAGGATAAAGGCCTGTGCAAGGCCGTCCGGCGATGCCTGCTCCACGAACGCGAATTCAAGACCGAGCGCACTGCCGTCGCCGAGGAGTTCACGGAAGGCCGGAAGATCACGCGGTGTGGAAATGATCAGTATTTCGGTAATGCCCGCCAGCATGAGAACCGACAGGGGGTAGTAGATCATCGGTTTGTCATACACCGGCAGCAATTGCTTGCTCACCGCACGTGTAACCGGATGCAGACGTGAGCCGGTGCCACCGGCAAGGACAATTCCCTTGCGCTTCATCGATTGCTCATCAACCCGTTCGGTTGTTGACCAGCAGGGTGCGGAAGAAGTGCGCCGCGCGCGTGATGTCACCGGCTGCCAGCGAGCGCAGGACGGCCTTGCGGCAGATACGATTGATGGCCCGGTTGCGCAGGTCGTGGTCATCCACGTTCTTCTTCAGAATGGCGATCATGTCGTCGAAAATGCCCGAGGCCAGACCTTGCTTCGCGCTGTAGTTCTCGCCATGCCAACGGTAGTGGGTATGTACCTTGTCGATGTAGCCGACACTGTGGTGCTTCGTCAGGCGCAGCCAGAAATCGGTGTCTTCGAAGCCGAAGTCGGGGTCATAGTAACCGATGTCGTCGTAGACCGAGACCCGATAGAGATGCGATGGTGTGTTGATGCCGCCGGTTCGGCGCACCAGGGCTTCGAAGAGCCTGCCGGCATGATCCTTCTCCGAATAGTCGATCGTGTCGATGGGCCTGTCGTTGCCGTCCACGCGCAGTGAATTGGAATGCACGAGAGCATCGGATGGATGGGCTTCCAGATAGTCGACCTGGTCCATGAGCTTGTCCGGCAACCAGTGGTCGTCCGAACCGATGAAGGAGATGTATTTTCCCTTCGCTGCGCGGGCGATTTCGTTGAGCGTGTTGCACATGCCGCGGTTGGAGCGAGTCGACAATCTGACGGTATGCAGGGTGTCGACGCTGTTCAGATACCGTTCTGCCACGCGGTAGGAATCGTCCGTTGAACCGTCGTCGATGACGATGAGTTCGATGGGTGCGTAACGCTGGTCAACGATCGACTCGAGACACTGGTGGATATAGTGCTCGTGGTTGTAGAGGGCTACCCCCACCGTGACCAGCGGTGTCGAGTCGCAAGCGTTCTTCATGTCAGCCATACGCAGGTCTTTTTCAGATTGCGTCCGCCCTTGAGGTATCTGCGCGTCTGTCCGAGTCCGAGTTGCGGGTCGAACACCGAACCGATGTCGATGGCAGTGACGTGAGGGTAGTGTTCGGCAAGACAGGCAACCAGCAGATTGGCAAGCACTCCCGCACTCATCAGTACCACCGGTGGGTCTTGCGGTGAACGGCTGGCATCCCGGTCGAGCGCATCGCTCAGCTCGTCAACGAGGCGATCATGATCATTCAGCCAGGCGTTGGCACCGGTCGAAAATGTCGTTTCCACATCGAAGGGCAGGCCGGCGGTATCGGCACCTTCGCGACAGACCATGAACACGCGGCGCGTTCGCAGCGCGTCTACGGTCGTGTCGAGGAAACGCGGATAATTGCTGTTGACGAACAGGTTGGCCCAGGTCAGTTGCGATTCCTGTTGGCCGGAAGCCGTTCTGAGTTCGAAGAAACGTTCGCGCCCCACGCAGCAGGGGCAGGCGATGCCCACATGGTAGTTCGGGCGTTGCAGCCTCAGCGCGGCGGCAAGTCGCCGGCGCTGCCTTTCGTGAAGATGGTCTCCCGGCATGTAGACGTGTTCACCGCCGGGTTTGTGCGAGAGGTCGGTCGCTTCGCCGTTGATGATCATCATTTCGCCATCGCCGAAGCGTGCGAGGGCAAAGGGTTCCCTGTTGACGATACGCCGGTTGAATGCCTCCAGTTCGCCGGCGAAGGATCGCCCGTTCGGGTCATGGCGCGCTTCACGGACGACACCGGCGCGATTCCACTGTTCTTGCAGTCGTTCGAACATGCAGCCGCAATTGGTGATGCCGATATCAAAGAAGGATTGGAGAATACCACTCCGCTCTCGTCTTCGGTTCGGAATCAACCACGAGCAGGATGGTGGCTGGTCATCCTGGTTGCTCCCTGACCGCAGGTTCCGCTGACCGCACGTTGACGCCATGGGAAATCTGAAGTGGCGCGCCCTGAAGGATTCGAACCTCCGACCACCTGGTTCGAAGCCAGGTACTCTATCCAACTGAGCTAAGGGCGCACCGATATGGCCAGAACGGCCACGCCAGCATTATAGCCGCGGCGCTCACGCGATACAATGGTATCGGGAACGCCGGAGCCGGCACCGGTCTGCGCTCAGTCAGCCGGTGATGCGTCGCTGATCAGGGTTTGTCCCCGAAACGGTTCGGGCCATCGGTGCCGGGAACGACGGCGAAGTATACGATGATCAGGCTGATGATCGGCACGACACTGATCAGCAGCCACCAGCCGGTGCGGTCGATGTCATGCAGACGGCGAATGCTGACAGCAAGCATCGGAATGATGAGGGCGATGGATACAATGATCGTCACGATGGAAAAGAAAGGCAGGAATACCGTCAGAAAGCCACACGCCAACGTGATGATGATGTACCAGAGCACGAACCACCAGTACTGCGCGCGCGAGCTGCGACCTTCGAAATCGAAGATGCGCTGAAAGCCGTCTTTCAGCGCGCCCGTGAAAGTGTGGCTGGTGGTGTTCTGGACCACTGGTGTATCGTTATTCATGCTTTTTCGTTTTCTCGCGTGCGTGTTGAAGGGACAATGCAAAACGATTGTCGGGCCAATGCAGATGAATGACCCAGCAGGCAGAAAGTCCATGTTAATGCGTGTATTGGTGTTCGTTCAGGCAGGTTGCCTGCCTGTAACCACATTCGATGAGCAGCGCTGACCTGCTCCTGTGACGAGCAACGGAACAACGGAAGACCACTGAACCGTGAACTGAAGATGGAACCGATCCCTGTACGCCAGCCGGTGCCGGCATTGCCACTTGCATGACACGTTATCGACCACCACAATCACGCGCTTCACCCTACATCAGCGAACAGGGTCGTGCGAAGCTCGTGGCGGAACAGGATTCACTCTGGCAGCGCCGGCGTCTGGTGACGGAAGCACTGCGTGCGGCCGCGGCGGAAGGTGACCGTTCGGAAAACGCCGAGTACATCTACCGCAAGAAGGAACTTCGCGAGATCGATCGTCGTATCCGCTATCTGCAGAAACGCATTCCCGAACTCATTGCCGTGCCACCGCGGCATTCGGGCAACAAGGTGCATTTCGGTGCTACCGTCGGGCTCTGGTCGGAAAAGGGTGAACGCCGGGTGACGCTCGTGGGGGCCGACGAGATCGACGCCTCCGGCAGGTACATCAGCATTGATTCGCCGCTGGCGCGGGTGCTGATCGGCAAGGAGGTCGACGATGCCGTGACCATCAGCGTGGACGGGCGCCGCATCGATTACGAGATCACCGACATTCGTTACTCGTCGGGCGCAATCGACCCGACAACGGACGGTGACGACCCGGCCGCCAGTACCGACTGATGGCAAACGATCACCTTGAACGGCTGCTCGCTGCCGAAGTGGACGTGATGGATGCGCAGGTCAGGGTACTCGCGCGCATTCTCGACGGCAATCGTCATGCCGAATGGTTCCGGGTGCACGATGCCGATGGTGCACTGTCGCAGCTTCTCGACAAGGCACCTGCCGCCGATGACACGATCGACCTGCGATGGCGATACAGTTTCATCGACACCTACCGGAAGGCTGTGCCGCTCGCGCGCTACGACGACATGGCCGCGGCCGTTGCACGCATGCTCGAGGGCGAACCCGGTGTGCTCACCGATGAGCGTGTGCTGGCCTTCTTTCAGACCAGCGGTACCAGTGCGACTCCGAAGTTCATTCCCGTCACCACGTCGCTGCTGCGCGAGAAAGTGGCAGTGTTCGCGAGTTTCTGGGAGCAGGTCTATCGGGATCACCCGAGTGTTCGTGACGGTGTTCTGGTCAGCAACTTCATCGATGCGGGCGGGGTTTCGAAGAGTCCGGCGGGTGTCGACATCGGTTCCGAATCGGGCTTCTGGAACCGGCGGGGACGAAGTCTCGCCTCGCTCTCGCGCTGGCCCCTGCCAGCGGCGCTGCGGTACATCGGCGACCTCGACGCACGGCTCTACGCCATCTGTCGCTTTCTGCTGCAGGGAAAGCTGCACTGCCTCATGAGCCTCAACCCGAGCACGCTGCTGCAGTTCTGTCATACGCTCGAGCATCATGGCGAGGCACTTCTGGCCGGTCTCGAGAGTGGCACCTGGGGCGCGGCGCCCGATGCCATCCTGGCCGCGCTCGACTCGGCCGATGCACGTCTTCTCGCACAACTCGTCCCGGCGCCGGACGCGGCAGGGCGCCTCGCCGCGGCCATCGCCGGCGGCAGGCCTTTCAGACTGCGCGAGCTCTGGCCCGAACTCGTGCTCGGCATCTGCTGGCAGTCACCCATCGTGCGTCCCTACCTCGCACCGCTCGCGGCGCGCTTCGACGGCGTACCGATGCGTGACTACATCACGCAGTCCAGCGAATGCATGATGGCGGTGCCGCTTGCCGATGGCGGCAGCGGTGGCATGCTCGCCTGTCGCAGCCATTTCTTCGAGTTCATTGCCGAGCACGATCAGGCGCAGCCATCACCGCCGACGCATCTCGCGAACGCGCTCGAAACCGGCGCGCTCTACGAACCCGTCGTCACCACCGGTGGCGGCCTGTACCGCTACCGCATGGGCGATGCCCTGCGCGTCACCGGCTTTCGTGGTTCGGTGCCGGTACTGGCCTTCGAGTACCGTTTCGGACGTACTGCCAGCATGAGCGGCGAGAAGCTCACCGAGGCGCAGGTGCTGACGGCAGCCGAACGTGCCATCGAAGCCACGGGCTACCGGCCGGTCGAATTCCTGTTGTGCCCCGCGAGCGGTGAGCGGCCGCACTACGCATTGCTGCTCGAAGGCGATGTCGACACGGCTGTGGCCCGGGCATGGTGCGATGTCTTTCATGATGCGCTTGGCCGTGCCAACGCCGAGTACGCCGACAAGTGTGCGTCAGGGCGGCTCGGTGTGCCCGTGCCCTGGCACGTGGCCTCCGGTGTGCTGGCCGCGGCAAGACTCGAGCGCCGTGCTGCCGGCGTCAGCGAGGCACAGGTGAAGGGAGAGGTGCTTGTCGGTACCGTCGACCATCATCTCGGCTTCGCGGGCGCTCGACCCTTTCCCGGTGCAGCCAGGTCCTGAGCGCCTTGCGGGCGTTCAGGTCGATGCTGCTGCGCCGTGCCAGGAGGCGCTGATCTGCTACGCTGTCGAGTTGCCAGGAAGTCGTCGCCGTGGCGGCTTCCGCTGCCACGACGGGAACTTGCACGCATGCAGCCAGCCAGCCTGCCGGAGGTCGTCTCGCTCGAATTTCGTCACTGTCGAGTGCCTTTCAGGCGCCCCTTCGAGCATGCCGGCAAACGGCGTGAATCGGGCGATACGCTGCTGCTCGGCATCGGCAGTTCGGACGGTCGAATGGGCTGGGGCGAAGTGCTGCCACGGCGCTACGTGACCGGTGAGAGCATCACCGACATCCTCGAAAACCGGGCTGAAGCGCTTGCCGGACGCCTTGTCGGTCTTCGCTTCGACACGCAGCAGGCGCTCGTGGCATGGTTGGATCAGGAACGCGCCAGGTTCCCCGAGCAGATGGCGCTGCATTCGGGCGTCGATATCGCGCTGTGGCAGCTCTTCGATCAGATCATCGGGCTCGATGCGGTGGCCTTGCTCGGTGAGCCTCGTCAGAGCCGGTCCGGACAGTGCCGTACCATCGATTTCGGTACCGCCACGACCGACCTGCGGCGCGAAGCCATGGCCGCCATCTTCTCCGGCGCAACCATGGTCAAGCTCAAGATCGGCGCGTCCGACGATGTGGAGCGACTGCGTTCGCTGCAGCGCCATCTCGATGGCAAACTGCCGCTTCGTCTTGACGCGAACAATGCCCTGGACGGCGCAGCCATCGCGGCCTTGCTCGATGCCTGTGATCCGGCGAGCCTGCATTCGATCGAAGACCCGTTCCCGACGGAGACTCCCGCGGCGCGGGCGGCGCTTGCCGAACTCCACCGGCGTTTTGGCGTTCCCTTCGTCGCCGATGAGTCGCTGACCAACGAGAGCGATGCCAGGCACATCATCGAAAGCGGTCTCTGGCAGGGGGTGAACCTGCGGCTCGGGAAACTCGGCGGGTTCGGCGGCACGGTTGCGGTTCGCGCGATGACTCGCGCTGCGGGACTGTTTCACGTGATGGGTTCGCTCGTGGGTGAGGGGCAGGCACTGACCGATGCCGCCACGCTGTTTCTCGACCACGACGAGGAAATCGAGTACGTGGAGGGCCTTGGTCAGAACCGCCATCTGCTGCGGCAGGATCCACTGGAGGTGGACGCCCGAGCGCTGTCGAACCGCAATGCACGCCGGGAACCCGTGCTGGCACCGCTGCGTCCTGCCGCTGCAATGACCGATGATCTGCTACAGTCGCGCATCGGGTTCGATGACTGAATGGTAAGGTCAGGCGTATCCGAACTCGCGACTCAGCACATCAGGCAAGGAAAACATGAGTACACAGCAGGAAGTCCTCGATTTCATCAAGACACTCAAGCCCGGCTTTCCGTCGGTCGGGAACGACACCAATCTGCTCGAAAACGAACTGCTCGACAGCGTCGCCATGATGGAACTCGTTCTGTGGAGTGAGGAGCAATACGGTTTCACGGTCGATACCGACGACCTCACCCCCGAGAATTTTGCTACCCTGGACGCCATCGCCGCCTACATCGACAAGGCGTGCAGCGCCGCCTGACAAGGGCACGACCAACGAGTCGTAGCATGCCTTCGCACCTGCAGGAGTGACGCGATGCTGTTCGACGAACTGATCGCCATCGCCGCGGCCGGTCCCGAACGACGGGCGCTGGCCGATGACGCTGCATCACTCACGTTCGCCGAGCTTTGCGAGCGTGCCGAAGCAATAGCGCGGCGCCTGCACGAACACGGCCTTCGAAAGGGTGACAGGCTTGCCATTCTCGCCGGCAACGGTATCGTCTCCACCAGCTGTTTCTGGGCTGCGCAACGGCTTGGCGCCATCGTTGTCTGGCTCAATGAACAGTTACCGGCAGCCGGCCTGGCGGTGGTTCTGGCCGATGCCCGACCCCGACTGGTGCTCGCCGGCGAGCGCGAAGCGGATCGGGCGCGAGCAGCGCTGGCGCGGGCGTCGGGAACCGCTGCCGATACGGGATCCGGGGATGCGAGCGTTTCCGCCGCTGCCCGAGCCGCGTGGGTGGTCGATGTAGTGTCGCTCGCTGCAATGGCACCCGTGGCAGCCAATGCCGGCCGGCCGTCTTCGCAGGGTGATGCCGTCGCTACCCGGCTACCGGAAGTCACCGGGGGGCCTGATCGCATTGCCGCCATCGTCTACACTTCCGGCAGTACCGGCCGGCCCAAGGGCGTTTCGCTGACGCACGGAAACCTCTCGATGGTCGGGCACATGGCTGCCGAAGACTACGGCACCGTGGCGGGTGACAGCTACCTCATGGTGGTGCCGCTGCACTACATTCACGGCCTCATGATTCTCATGTGCATGCACCTCAGGGGCGCCGCCATTCATTTCGCAGGGAACTTCGTCTTTCCGCGCGCCATCACGCAGCAGCTCATCGACACCGGCGTTACCGGGTTCTCCGGTGTTCCCTATCACCTGCAGGCAATGGTCGAACGCGGCGGGCTGCTCGAAGCATCGCTGCCGTCCCTGCGCTGGATCGGCATTACCGGAGGACGCGCGCCGGTGGCATTGCTCGAGAAGATCGCCCGTGCTCATCCCGCCATCGAGATTCACATCAGCTACGGTCTGACCGAATGCTCGCCACGCATCACGGCTCTTGATCCCGCCAGGGTGCTGACCAAGCCCGCTTCGGTCGGTGCGCCGCCACCGGAGCTCACCGTATCGTTTCTCGACGAGAATGGGCAGGCAGTGCCTGACGGCGAGATCGGTGAACTCGTGGTAGCCGGACCTACCGTCATGGCGGGCTACTGGAATGCGCCCGAGGCCACACGCGAGGTCATCGACGAGCAGAGGCGCCTGCACACGGGTGATCTTGCCTGGCGCGATGCCGAGGGCGACATCTTCATCCGTGGCCGCGTCAAGGCCATGATCAAGACTGCGGGTGAACGCATCTTTCCCGAAGAACTCGAGGCCATCATCGAGCGCGTGACCGGTGTGCGGGACGTCGCCGTGATCGGTGTGCCCGATGCGCTCTATGGTCAGCGGGTCGAAGCCTGCGTGGTGCTCGACGATACGAGCGAAGCCGCACTTGCTGCGCTGCGTGCGAGCGTGCTCGAACACGTTCCCCTGGCGCGGTCGCCGAAGCACTATCGCGTCTACGCGGCCTTGCCGAAGACCGCCAACGGCAAGACCGACAAGCCGGCACTGCTCGCAGAACTCAGCGCTGCCGATGCCTAGTCATGCGTGATCTGCGCGAATTCATCGCCGCTCTCGAGGGCAGCCATGCACGCGATTTCCTGAGTGTGGACACACCGCTCTCAGGCCGTCACGAACTCGCCGCCGTCACGGGCGCACTGGCAGCGAAGATGCGCGTGCCTGTCATCGTCTATCGTTCGGTCAGCGGTACGGCGATGCCGGTGGTCCACAATGTCTGTGCATCCATGCAGCGGATTGCAAAGGCTGCGGGAATCGATCGCGACGCCCTGCAGCAGCGACTCGCCACGGCCGAGTCGAGGCTGCTGCCCCCGACGGTACTGGAAAAGCCGGACACGACATCGGCGCCGGTACTCGAATGCGTCTTCACCGGCGAGGCGCTCGATCTCGGTACCTTGCCCGCCATCCTGCATGACGCCGCGCAGCAAGAACCCTACATCAATGCGGCGCAGGTAGTGGCACGCGATCCCGAGTCCGGCGCCTGCAACCTGAGCTTCCACCGGCTCATGCATCTCGACGCGCATGAACTGGCCATCTGCATGACGCCGGGCGGCCACCTGCGGCGGATCTTCGAACACAATCGTCAGGCCGGACGTGACACCCCCATCGGCATGTTCATCGGCGCACATCCCCTGTGGTCGCTGGGTGCACTGGCAGGCGGGTCGCTCGACAGCGACGAATACGCTGTGACAGGTGGGCTTCTCGGCCAGCCCATCGAGCTGATTCGCGGGCGGGTGCACGAGGAACTGCTGCTTCCGGCGCGTGCCGAGATCCTGCTGGAGGGCACGATTTCCTGCCGGGAAACGGCTGACGAAGGCCCCTACGGCGAAGCCATGGGCTACGTCTCGGATCGGAAACCGCAGCCCGTTGTGCATGTGGAGGTCATGGCGCAACGCGAAGGCGCGCTCTATCAGGACATCGTGCCGGGCCAGCACGAGCATCTCACGATGAGTTCGACGATGATCGAGCTGCCGCTTCGCGAGCGGCTCGGCAAACGATACCCCGCGATCGTGGCGATGGCCTTCGATGCGCCGATGAGTCTGCAGATCGCGCTGGGTCGCGAGGGGGCGCCCGACCCCGGTGCCCTGATTCGCGAGATTCTCGCCAAGGAACGATTCGTCAAGCGTGTGGTGGTGTTTGCCGACGATGTCGATCTTGCCGATCGTCGTGCGCGCGAGGCCGCGCTGTCGTTGATGGTGCAGGGCGACAGCGACATCGTGGTGGTACCCGATCAGCACGGCAGTGGCGTGGATCCGTCAGAGCGCGACGGGCGCACCGCGAAATGGGGCATCGATGCCACGGGTTACGGCAAGGCGGCGGGCAAGGCAAGGCGCAATCGCCTGCCCGAACACCTGGCCGAGGCGATGAACCTCGATGCACTCGTCAGATCGTTGTTGAACTGACTGCCGGCAGGCGCAGGTATTCAGGCGATCGAACGCCCACCATCCACGCTGAGCATCTGCCCGTTCACGCTGGCCGCATCGGGTCCGACGAGGAAAGCCACGGCGCCGGCGATGTCTTCGGGCGTGACCAGTCGCTGCTGCGGGTTGTCGGACTCCATGACCGCCACCTGCTCCTCAAGACTGATGCCCTTGATCTTTGCACGTGCGCCATGCGTCTGTTCGAACAGTTCGGTATGCACGGTGCCCGGCTGCACACCGTTGACGGTGATGCCGAGCGAGGCCACTTCCAGTGCCAGCGAGCGCACGAGACCGGCCACACCGGCCTTGGAAGCCGCATAGATGGCATTGTAGGCGGCGCCGATATCAGCCGAGATCGAGCCGATATGCACGATACGTCCGTGGTGTTGACGCATCATCACGCGCACCACCGCGCGTGAGATCAGGAAGGCGCCCGTAAGGTTGACATCGAGTACCGCCTGCGCGCGTTCGGGATCCGCCAGTGCCACCGGCGCAACGTAGCTGATGCCGGCCGAGTTCACGAGCACGTCGATGCGTGCGTGACTGGCGACGACGGTCCTGATGAAATCGCCGACCTCGGCATGCTCGGCGATGTTCAGGACATGGCAATCGATGGCATGCGCCGCCGCGGCGAATTCTGCTGCAAGCACATCCAGCTCATCCGATGAGCGTGCGGCGGCGACCACGGCATACCCCTCGTCGGCAAGGCGCAAGGCCACTGCACGGCCGATGCCGCGCCCGGCACCCACGACCACGGCGACAGGCGTGTGGCTCTCGTCGCCCGTGGTGAGCGAAGTGTCGTTCGTGGCGTTGGTCCGTGAATGGTCTGCGGTACTCATGGTCCTTGCATCGTTTCCTGCTTGTCTGGTGAACATCAGCTTCGGTAATGCCTGTCTTCGGCAATCCCTGTCTTCGCGAACTTCTGACGTCGGGAACCCCTCAGCCCCAGGGTGACAGACGGACATCGCCGGGCGCGTCCTGCCATCCGCCCTCGGCCCCGGCCAGCCATCGTTCCTCGATCACGAGTTCGTCATTCATGGTTACCTGACCTGTACCTGTGTCCGTGCCTGTGTTCGTGCCTGTGTTCGTGCCTGTGTTCGTGCCTGTGTTCGTGCCTGTGTTCGCGCCTGTGTTCGCGCCTGTGTTCGCGCCTGTGTTCGCGCCTGTGTTCCTGAGGTTCTCGCTGGAGTCCGATCGATGCGATGCCGAGGGCGTCTCACTCCGTCGGGAAAGCACCAGATTCGTGAGCCAGCGTGCGTCATCCCGTAACGGGAAGTCGCTTCTGTAGTGACTGCCTCGACTTTCGGTACGGTGCGAAGCGGCCGCAACGATCATGCGCGCCACACAGACGAGGTTGCGCAACTCGGCACGGAGTGCGTAATCCATGGGTGCCTCGATCGACACATCCGTTTCGAGAGTGGCTTCGGTGACGTCGATGGCTGCACTTGCCGCAGCCAGACTCGCTGCGTCCTTTTCGACGATCAGATGCTCCCACATCGCCGCCTGAAGGTCGCGGTGCAGGCGTGTGAGCGTCGGCCGGTCGGTGGCATGACTGATTGCAATATCAGTCGTTGCTTCGCGCAGGGAAGCGAGCGCCGCGTCCACGGCATCGCCGCCGGCGGGGTGGTTGCCGCTTCCATCACGTGCGAGCTTCGCCGCTGCCGTGCCCGCTCGCCATCCGAACACCTGTGAGCCACCGAGCATGGTGCCACCGAGGCGGTCGGCACCTTGCCAGGCAGCCGCCTCGCCAACGGCAAAGAGACCGGGCAGGGTGGATTCGGCGTTCTCGTCGATGACGATGCCACCGTTGCTCGAGTGGTGATGGTTCTGCACCTGCAGGAGATCCTGGCTGACGTCGATGCCTTTCTCACGCATGAAGCCCGGGAAGAGTTCGGGCATGAATTTTCGTTGGGCGCGTGAGAGATCGAGAAACACGGGTGCCGGCGCATCCTGCTGGCGGTCGCGACCGGCAAGTGCTTCGCGCTTGATGGCGCGATCGAGGTGGATCGACTGGTCGCGGCAGCTCACGGGCCAGTGCGTCGACTTCTGCCGGCAGACCTTGTCGATGTCAACATCGGTCGGCAGGTAGTCCTGCAGGAAGGCCTTGCCCTGATGATTCAGCAGCCGATAGGGCTCCTCCATCTCGTAGAGCATCACGATGCCCTGCGCGGGCCAGGTGGTGGCGAGGCCCTGCTGCATGAACTCCATGTTGGTCAGTTCGGCACCGGCACGAAAGGCCATGGCGTAGCCGTCTCCGGTGTTGCCCGGCGGGTTGAAGCCGAGGCGGAAGAGCTGGCCGACGCCACCCGTGGCCAGAATGATGGCGGCAGCATGCACGACGAACGGTTCGCCGTCATCCGTTACGCCCACGGCTCCGCGGCAACGTCCATTCTCGACAATGAGTTCGGTCAGATTGGCCTGCTCGAGCACCTCGGTATCGGTGCCTTCGATGATGGCCTTCTGGATGGCGACGATGTTGTTGGTTCGGTTGTCCGGGTTCGCGGGCAGGGTGGCGAGCATGCGGCTCTGGAATGTCAGGCCCATCTCGCGCAGCCGTGCGATGGCTGCGGGTGCTTCCTCGACGAAGATCTCGCACAGGCGTGGACTGGCCATGCCGAGCCCGGTCTGCAGCATGTCGGCCAGCACCGCATCGGGTGGGTTGAAGAAGCCGCCTTGCGGGCCGATGCTGCGGATGGTCCAGAAGTCGCCGACGGGATTCGAGGTGGCACCGGCGCCACGTATCCCCGGCACGCCGAAGCGACCCTTGACCGCGAGCATCGCGCGAGCACCGGCTGCGTGTGTGGCAAGCGTGGCTGCCGTGGCCGCACCGCCACCGCCGACAATGAGCACATCGCTGTGGTATTCCCTGACGGTGTTGCTCATGCTGACAAGCGGTTCCTGAACATTGACTGTATGTGAAGATCCCGGTCAGCGGCATGCTGCCATCGCGTCACAGTATATATTATCACTATACTTTTATTCACTTCCCGTCGCGTCACTTCCCGTCGCGTCACTTCCCGTCGTGTCGCTGCTCATCGCCTCAGTCGATTTCCGCAACGAACACGGCCGCATACTGCTCGGGGAAGTAGCCGTCAAGCGAGTCCGTGCCCGGCCAGACGGCCGCCCGTCGGAAGCCGGCCGCCTGCGCGGCTGCCAGCCAGTGTGCACGTGAGAGATAGGCGTGCATGGGGCGGTAGTCGGGGTGACGCCGGGCTGCGGTGCGATGGTAGCGCGACTGGTTCAGCACGATCTCGCGTGGCGCCATCGTGTTCGCCGCATCGCGAAGGCGTTCGGCAAACACCACGCGACCACCGGGCCTGAGTGCGCGCTGGCACTGCTGCAGGAATTCCACCATGCGCATGGCGATGTGCGCGGCATTGACGCCGTAGACGAGGTCGGCACTGGCCGCTGGCAGGCGTTGCTCGAGAAAGTCCTTGTTGATGTTCAGGAGTCGCCAGTCGATCTCGACGCCTGGCCAGCGTTTGTTCATGGCGCGGCGCGTGTTGAGGATGAAGGGCATGCTCACGTCGGTGAAGATGTAGCGCTCGACGTTGTCGAGCCGGTCTGTTGCGGCGAGTGTGTCGAGGTTGTTCCTGAGCCCGTTGCCGGTGCCGGCACCGACCTCGAGAATGGTGCCGCCGTCGAAGAGGAGCTCGATTGCCTTCGCTCCCATGATGCCGTGGATGTCCTGCAGGGGGTCGGTGTTGGTGGCACGGTTCCAGGTGTTCTCGTGGGCCTTCTCCTGCCCGGTGAGGACACGGTCCATGAAGTCGTGCTGATCACGAAGGCTTTTGGCGAAGTGTTCGCGACCGAAGGCGAGGAACTCGAGCGTGGCAGGGTAGTCGGGACCATGCGCGGCCATGTCCGTCTCGATCACCGGCAACTCGGCATCGCGGTCGGGTGCTTCCGCGAGCACGTGGTAGCGCTGCCAGCGGGTGCCGCCGAAATCGCCCTCGAGACCGAGTCGTTTGCCGGCAGCAGTTCGTTCGTCGGCGTCGAACTCGCCCACCGCGTCGAGAAAGCCGTACCGCGCGAGGCGATCGAGCAGGCCTTCGAGCATCACGGCGGCGCTGCGTTCGAAACCGAGCGCAGTGGCAAGATCGAGGGCGTTGTCCTTGCCGGTGGCAAGATGCCGCGCCATGTCGAATTCACGATAAAGGGCCGTCAGGTGAATGTCGACGGCACGGGAGAGAAGCTCGCTGGCGCTGCGGTGTTTCGGGTCGAAGAGCGCGTCGCGCGCCCAGTCATCGAAGCGCTTGCCGGCCTTGTCGAGATCGGATCGGTGATTGTCCATTGAAGCCTTGTCGTTCCTTCCACGCTGTAACGATGCAGTACCGATCGTGGATCAGTGCGGCGCAATCCAGCGAATGATGCGTTCGGCCGCATCGGCTTCGGCGTCGAACTGTATGCCGTGAGCTGATGACAGCAGGTGATATGCCTTGACGTGCGAGCGATGGCGTTCGAACAAGCGTGCGGTAGCTGCGATGTCGACCACGCTGTCCTGCGCGGCCATTATCAGGCAAAGTGGCAGCTCGAGGCTCAGGAATCGAATCCACAGATCTCGTGAAAAGGCCTGCAGTGCCTGGTTCATGCGTGGCGAGACACGTCTGAGGCGGAGGGGATCGGGCCGGATGTAGTTGTCCAGCATGGGGCCTGACGTGAAGGCCTCGATGGGCATGACGGGTTCCTCGGTGGCGATGCCACTGTCCGAGCAGCGCAGTGTCCTGTTTCGCATGTCGGACGAGGGAAACAGCGAAGGTGCCATGAGAACGAGGCTACCGACACGTAATGCATGTCGCAGTGCCAACCAGCAGACCACAAGGTTGGCACCCCAGCAGAACCCACCCACGTGCAGGGGCAGTGAATCGCCGCAATCACGAGAATCGTTCCATGGGCCACTGTCGCCGCAGAGATGGGCGAGGAGATCGTCGAGGTCGTCCAGCAGCCGTTCCGGTGATGGCGTGTCACCACGAAAGCGGGCATTCAGGCCGGCGCCGCGCCGATCGACGATAACGGTATCGATGCCGTCGGCGGCAAGGCGTCGGCCCAGTGATTCCAGCCAGCCCGAGTGACTGACGACACCGTGGACCAGCAGAAGCCTGGCCTTCGCCGTCATCGACGGGCAATGCCGGTAATGCAGGTGATAGCCGTCGGGTAGACGATGGGCTCTGATGGCAACCTTGAACGACTGTTTGATGTCTGGGCTCGACACGGCACGAAATGACGGGGTTCGGAATCCGGAAGTTTCGGCACAGGCGTGGTTCGGGCCGGGAGCGATCCGGCGCCGGACTTGACGGGAAAACGCCATCGTGCAGGCGTCATTGTATGCAATGCACCAGACCGGCGCGTAGAATGACCGGGCGCCACGTGCGCACTCAGCTCTTCATCGCCGCAACGCAGAGGGAATCTTGCCCGTGGGCTTGCTTATCAACGACACGCGCAACAGCGCCGTACACGATCAGACACCTCTCACGAGCGCTCAGAAGCTGATCTGGATCGGTCAGCGCCTCGCCGGTCCGAAGCCTCTCTACAACCTGGCCTTGTCGTTCATCCTGCCCTCGGAACTCGATGTGCCGCGCTTTCGTACGGCACTGGATGCGTTGGTGCGTGATGCCGATGTTCTGCAGACACGCATCTTCGAGCGCGAGCCGGGTGATGCGGACACGGCGGTGCAGTGGCGTGACCGCAGTATCGAGACGGATTGCGAAGAACTGGACCTGGCCGACCTGGCCGCGGCAACCGCCTGGGGCGATGCTGCCGCGCGCAGATACCTGAACCCTGCGGAGCGGTGTTTTCGTGTCGCGTTTCTGCATCTGGACGATGGTCGTCATGTGCTCTTCTGGTGCCAGCACCATATCGTCACCGATGGTTCCAGCATTCCGCTCATCGTCGACGCCCTGGCCGCGCGCTACCGGGGCGATGCCGGGCCATTGCCGTCCTTTCACGCGCTGGCGCGCGAGCTGAATGCACTGGACGACGAAGGTGCTGCCGTTGACGAGCACCGTCGTCGGGCAAGGTTGTTCTGGGCAAGTCGCAGCGAGCGCACGGTTGCACAGCCTGTCTACTACGCCGGCTCCTGCGATGGTGGTACGGCAGCCACGCGCCTGCGCCTGCGCCTCGACGCCAGGCAGGCCGCCGGCCTGAGAAAGCTTGTCGAGAATGAACCGGGGTTTCGCTCCCTGAGTCGGCATCACGGTGAATTCGTGGTGTACGCCACCGTGCTGGCTGCCCTGACCAGACGTCTGCAGAACGATGCAGAGCTGCGTGTCGGCTTCGTCTCCCATGCCAGATCGGACGAGGCCCTGCGCCACATGCTGGGCCTCCTGCTCGGTATCGGTTTCCTGGATGTTGCGATGCCGGTGGGCAGCAGCTTCCGGGATCTTGCACGCCGCGTCCATCGTGATTCCGTCGTGGCCCTGACACAGCTGCCGACAGGCATCCAGACGCAGAGCACGCGGGCGCAATACGCCGTCAGCGTGAATCTTCTGAGCGCAACCGTGAAAGCATTCGCCGGCATGCCCCTGGACGTGTACTGGCACGGTTCGGGACACATCGAACCAGCTTCGGCGCTCGATCTGCACATCACCGATTTCGATGACGATGGTGTTCCGGAACTCCTTCTGGATCTGAACCACAGCGTTTTCGGCGAACGCGAACGGCAATGGTTCCTGCGGCATTTCGAGGCCACCCTCGATGCCGTACTGGATGACCCGGACTCGAGCATCGACGCCTATCCGCTCCTGTCCGGGGCCGAACGGGATTCACTGCTTGCCAGAGCCGATGGCGGGCCACCTGCCGTGATCGCGGCACGCTCCATCGGTGAACTGTTCGCGCGTCAGCTGGCGCGTCACCGCAACGATGTCGCGGTGTGCCAGGGCGCACGCCGTCTGAGTTTCGGAGCACTCGATGAGCAGGCATCCGAGATCGCTCGCGCCCTGATGGCCGACGGCGTTCGTCCCGGCGATGCGGTGGCGCTCTGCATGCACCGGGATCTCTCGATGTACCCGGCAATGCTCGGCATCATGAAGGCAGGGGGCGTGTACGTGCCACTCGATCCGGCGCACCCCCCGGCAAGACTCCGTTACATGCTGGAGCATTCGGGCACACGCTGGGTGTTGTCCGACCGTGCGAGCGTGAGTGCACTGGAGGGTGCCGAACAGGACATCGATGGTCTGCGGTGCTGGTTGCTGGATGACGATTCCGAACGCCTGAAGCAGCGTGCCGGCGAGGTGTCACGGCAGCGTCTCGACGCGGTCGTGCCCACCGATCATGCGTATATCTGTTACACCTCGGGCACGACGGGGCTTCCCAAGGGCGTGATCGGCCTGCACTCGGCCACGCTCAATCGCTTCGCCTGGATGTATCGGCGCTACCCGTTCACCCTCGGGGAAGTGGCCTGTCAGAAGACGGCCCTGAGCTTTGTCGATTCCATCTGGGAACTCTTCGGTCCCCTGTGCCAGGGCGTTCCCGTGGTGGTGATTCCCGACAGTGATGTACTTGACATCTACCGTTTCATCGACACGCTGCAGCGAGAAGGAATCACCCGGCTGGTACTGGTGCCCTCGCTGCTCTCGGTGCTGCTCAGCGCCTGGGATGACATCGAACAGCGACTGTCATCGCTGCGCCTCTGTGTCGTCAGTGGCGAGCCGCTGCCACCGGATCTTGCCCGCAGCTTTCTGCGTCGCCTGCCGCATGCGCGTCTGGTCAACCTCTATGGTTCGACCGAAGTGACAGCCGATGTCACCTGGCACGATGTCTCGTTCGACAGCATCGGCAAGCGGGTGCCGATCGGACGGCCCTTGTCAGGCTGTCAGGTTCATGTGCTCGATGCATCGCTCGCCCTGGTACCGGAAGGCTGCATCGGCGAGCTGTGCGTGGCCGGCATCGGTCTTTCGGGTGGCTACCACGCCGATCCCGAACTCAATCGACAGAAGTTCGTGCCCAATCCCTTCGGTGAAGGGCTGTTGTTTCGCACGGGTGATCGCGCCCGCTACGACGGCGATCTGCTTGTCCATCACGGGCGTGCGGATTCGCAGGTGAAGATACGCGGGCATCGCATCGAGCTTGCCGAAATCGAACTTGCGCTGCGGGAGCATCCCGAACTGGACTCGGCCGTGGTCGGTGTTGCTGATGGCGATCAGCTCGAGGCCGCCATCGTGCCCAACAGTGATCGTGACACGCTGCCGGACGGCGATGCCGAACTGATCGCAAGGGTGCAGTCGCATCTTTCGGGCATGCTGCCGGCATACATGATTCCCGGTCATTTCCGTATCCTCGACAGCATTCCGCTGATGCCGAACGGGAAGATCGACCGCAAGGCACTCGCTCTGCTGATGAGCGAGTCCAGTCCCTTGTCGAAGGGCCGGACGGAACCGGAAACCGAAACCGAGGCGCTGCTTGCCGAGCTCTGGCGGGACGTGCTCGTCGCCGACAACGACGAGATCGCGGAAGTCGATCTCGAAGGTGACTTCTTCGCTGTCGGTGGCAATTCGATATCGGCCATGCGCATCGTCGTTGCGCTGCGCCGGAGTGGCTATGCCGTTTCCCTCAATGATGTCGTCGAGCAGGGCAGCGTCGCCGCGATGGCCGCCATGCTCGACCGCAACCCGGTGATGCATCTGGACAAGGGTGATGAACTTGCCGAGGCCGACATGAACCTGTCAGGCATTTCGGCTCATGTCGAAGCGCTGCGCACGCTACTGAAGCAGCATCCTCAGGTCAGGGGAGACATGGCCCTGGTGGAGGATGTCTACGGCATCACTTCGGCACAACTCGGCATCCTCTACCACATGCTTCTCCAGGGCGTCGAGCAGCCCTTGTATCTCATGCACGTTCATGTCGATGTGTTCGGGGATATTCGCCGGCAGGAATTCGATGCCAGTTGGCGAGAGCTGATCGCGCGGCATCCGGCCTTGCGTACCTTCCTTGTGCAGGAAGGGCTCGATGAGCCTCTGCATGTCACGCTGCGTGAGGTCGACTTCGAGGTCAGGCATGTCGATCTCAGGCACATTGCCGACAGGCTTGAACGCAGGCAGGCGCTGGATCGCCTGGTGGAGGAGCAGGTGGCAGCCACCTTGCCACTGGACAGGGCGCCGATCATGCACATTCATCTTTTTCGGCTCGAAGATGATGCCGCCCACATGCTCGTCGTTTTCCATCATGTGCTGATGGATGGTTGGTCGATGGCACTGCTGGCGAACGAGTTTCAGCGCATCTACGTTGCACGCCTGCAGGGTCGTCCGGCGAATCTGCCGCCGGCGGGAAACTACCGTGATCACGTACGGGTGGTGAACGGCATGAACCGCGAGAACGCACAGGCGTTCTGGCGCGAAGAACTCGACGGTTTTCAGGTGCCGACACCCCTTTACCGCAGCAGTGCCGTCCGGGGCCATCATCACGCTACCGGCAACTACCTTGCATTCGTGGACGAAATCAGTAGCTCGAGTCTGTACGCCATGGCGAAGGAGTGCCATGTCAGTCCCAATGTCATCCTGCAACTGGCCTGGGCGATACTGCTCGGCAACTACAACAGGACCGACGACGTGGTGTTCGGTACTGCCGTGTCGGGCCGTTCGAGTGGCATCGGCAACTACGAAAACACGGTCGGCATGTTCGTCAATTCAGTGCCGCGCCGTATCCGTCTCGATGACCGGACCAACTTTCGCGATCTGCTCAGAAAACTGCAGCGAGAGCAGGCTTCGCTCGTGGAATACGAGAGCACCGCTCTCTACGACATACAGAAACTGGTTTCCCTCGAAAGCAACGATTCACTGTTCGAAACCCTGCTCATTTTCCAGAACTTTCCGCCACGACGATTCCCGGCCGACTGTCCCGTCAGTTTCGAGATCAGTTCGTGGCATGAGAACAGCCACATGCCGGTTTCCGTACAGGTTCTGCCGAACAGGGAGATCATGATTCAGGCCATGTACGTAACCGAACTGGTGCCTGACCGGATTCTGAAGGATGCGATCACGCACTTCATCAATATCGTCAAGATGCTGCTGCAGCAGGACCTTGACCAGGCACTCGGTACCATTTCGCTCGAGAGTGAAAGCGACACGGCTTCGGCGATTGCCCCCTTCAATGCCACGGCCAGGGCATACCCACGGGAACGTGGCATGGTGGATCTGTTTCTCGAGCAGGCAGCGCAAACACCGAATGCAGCGGCAGTGAGCTGTCTCGACGAGCGCCTGAGCTATCGTGAACTGGCCGATCGCTGCAATGAACTGGCAGCCTTTCTCGTCGGCGAGGGTCTGGGGCGCGGCGATCTCATCGCGCTGTACCTGCCGCGCGGTATCGACATGCTCGTGGCGATGCTGGCCATACAACGAGCCGGGGCAGCCTACCTGCCACTCGATCCGGAGTATCCGGGTGAACGCATCGAGCATATCCTCAGCGATTCCGGTGCGGTTGCCCTGATCAGGAATGCGCAGTCCAGAGAGTGTGTCCACGAAGGACTGCGCATCATCGATCTCGACCTTGAAGCCGCAGCCATCGCACAAGCCGGACCCTTCATCGCTGCGGCAGGGAACCGTCCCGATGATCTCGCCTACGTCATCTACACGTCGGGCTCGACCGGTCTGCCGAAAGGCGTGCGCGTGATGCGCCGCAACCTCGTCAATTTCCTGCATTCGATGGCACGAACACCGGGAATGGCGGAGGGCGATTCACTGCTCGCGGTCACGACCATCGCTTTCGACATCGCAGCGCTGGAACTGTTGTTGCCACTCATTGCAGGTGCGCGGGTGGACATCGCGACACGAGAGATGACGTTCGATGGCGAAGCACTCGCCGAGCGCATGCGCACCGAGGAAATCTCGCACATGCAGGCCACGCCGACCACCTGGCGACTGATGCTGAATGCCGGCTGGACCGGCGGTGCTCACGTCAAGGCGCTGGTGGGTGGCGAGGCGCTGCCGCGAGATCTCGCCGGAAATCTGTTGCCGGTCGTCGGCGAACTGTGGAACATGTACGGGCCCACGGAGACCACCGTCTGGTCAAGCTGCGGACGGGTGCATTCAGCCGCTGACATCATTTCCATCGGCAAGCCCATCGACAACACCGAAATCGTGATACTCGATCAGAACGATCGCCTGTCCCCGATCGGGCTTTCGGGCGAAATCTGCATTGCCGGTGAGGGTGTCACCCTCGGCTACGTCAATCGCGACGAGCTTACCGCAGCGAAGTTCATCCCCGATCCGCGCGATCCGCAATCCGGCAATACCGTCTATCGCACGGGCGATCTGGGACGCTGGCTCGACAACGGCGACATCGAATGCCTCGGTCGCATGGACAGCCAGATGAAACTCCGGGGTTATCGCATCGAACCCGGGGAAATCGAACACGTACTCGCCGAGTCACCCTCGGTGGCGGAAGCCGTGGTGACGCTCTGTCACCTCGAAGACAAAGACATGCTGGTCGCCTACATCGCGGTAGTCAGTGATGAAGGACAGGCCGTCGTGGACGAGGCGGATCTCCGGCAACGTGTTCGAGACAAGCTCCCGCACTACATGATGCCGGCGATATTCATGCCGATCGACGAGGTTCCCAGAACGCCGAACGGCAAGACCGACAGAAAGGCCCTGCCCGCACCGGGAGGATACGAAGCCTCCAGAGTGCGGCTCGCCGAACATGATGATGTCGCATTGCCGCAGAATCAGCCTGCCACGGCTACCGAAACGACCTTGTGCGACATCTGGAAGAGCGTGCTCGGGCGTGACGCAATCAGCATCCATTCGAACTTCTTCGACCTGGGCGGAAACTCCATATCGGCCATGCAGATCGTGTCCACGGCGGCCAGAGCAGGATTGCAGATATCGTTGCTCGGCATATTCGAACACGGCAGCATCCATGCGCTGGCCAGGGAAGCCGACGGAGCAATGGCTGGGAAGGCCGATGGAACACTGGCAGGGGAAGCCGACGTGGTATCCGCTGCGGGCGTCGACGACAAGCCGTCAGGAGGCACGGCAGAACCCGGTGTCGGTAGTTCCGGGGGCGGTTCCGGCGACGGTTCCGTCAACGGGGAAAACACAACCGACAGGGTGCAACGGGACGAAACGATGCCGAAATCCGACGACGCAGATCTCGCCATTGACGAAGATCAGCTGGCACGCATTGCCGAATTGCTCGACGACGGTTGACGGGGTTTCATCACGTGAACAACGCGACTCGCGACGCCTGAAACCCGACCATGGCAGCTTTGCAGATTCTGCGGCATGTGCGCAACTACGCCACGGCAGGCGTGGTCTCGGGCATCGTCGGGCTGCTCGCCTTTCCGCTCATGACGCGCAACCTTCCGGTTGACGACTACGGCATTCTCGGTCTTGTCACCGCCAGCGCGACACTCGCGGTGGCCTTCGGCAAGCTGGGTATCCAGCATGCCATCGTGCGTTTCTACGCGGGCGCCCGGCACAGTGACGATGCGGCGAAAAGTCTGCTCGCCTTTCATTCCACCGTCTTCGTGCTGCTGGGTTGCCTGTCCTTGTTGACGGCCATTGTCTGGATCATCTCCGGTACGTTCATCGTGCCCCGATTCATCGAGAACCCGAACCTCCCCGGCAGTTTCGCGATCCTTTCGCTGATGATCATCCTGCGCATGATCGGCAGCGCCAACTGGAATCTTCTGCGGGCCCGTCAGGAGAGTCACGCCGTCGGCATGGGAACGATTCTCGCGCGTTGCAGCTACATCGTGATGCTGTTGATACTGCTCGTCAGCGACAACTATGTACTGCACGCGGTTCTCGCCGTGATGGTCGTCGCCGAACTTGTCGGAGCGCTGTGGGCGGTGAATGCCTACCGACCCTGGTTCAGCTTCTCGTTGGCGAGCTTTTCCACCGGCACGGCCGGTCAACTGCTGCGTTTCGGCATGCCGCTCATGGTACTGGAAGCGCTCTCGGTCGTGCTCAGGCTTGTCGACCGCTACATGATCGGGTCCACCCTGGGCGCTGGTCCTCTCGGACTCTATGCGGCGTCCTACAATCTCTGCGGCTATATCGAACTGGTCATTACCGCGAGCCTCGCTGCCGCAGTCCGGCCGATGCTCAGCGACATCTGGGCGCGAGAAGGCAGCGTGGCGACCAGACCATTTCTGGAGCAGGGTCTGCACTTCTATCTGATCATCGGGATTCCGTTCCTGGCCATCTTCAATCTTGTCGCCCCCGAACTGTTGCAGTTTCTCGCCGGTAGCCGCTACGAAGCCGGTGCGAGCATCATCCCGTGGATCTCGACCACCGTGTTTCTCGACGGCAGTCTGATCTTTCTTTCCGCCGGCATGTACCTGCTCGGCTCGACCAATACGCTGGTGAAGTGGGGCCTGATCTCCGGCGCTGTCAATCTGGTCGGCAACTATCTGGTCATTCCGCTTTACGGCATCGTCGGTGCTGCCTGCATCACGCTGCTTGCCTACAGCGTGTTTGCCGCGGGCATAGCCGGCAACGCCATGCGTCTGCTTCACTTCGGCGTCTCCTGGCGACGTCCGCTGATCATGCTGTTGCTGTCGCTCGCGATCACGCTGCCGCTGGTCGGCCTCGATACCGGGGAGCCGCTGTACAATCTGTTGCTGCGCGGTGCCATCGCCACGCTCCTGCTGTTCTTCGCAGTGTGTGCCGTTGATCAACAGGTCAGAATCTGGTTGCATGGTCATCTGAGCCGCATTACCGCGAGGTTTCGTCAACGATGAGTCGCACCGAGTTCGCCGTCTGTCCGCACGACTGCCCCAGCGTGTGTGCCCTGTCTGTCGATCTCGACGGCGAAGGGGGCGAGTCACGCGTGGTCAAGGTGCGTGGTCGCAAGGAGCACGGCTATACCGAAGGTGTCATCTGCGCCAAGGTCTCGCGTTATGCCGAACGCATTCATCACCCCGACAGACTCACGCGGCCCCTCAGGCGCGTGGTGCCGAAGGGCGAGCCGGGCTGGACCGACACGACTGCCTTCGCGCCATGCGAATGGGAATCCGTGCTGGACGAGATCGCCATCCGTTGGCAGGCAATCATCGACGACGCCGGCGCCGAAGCCATCTGGCCCTACAACTATGCCGGCACCATGGGGCTCGCACAGCGCAACGGACTCGACAGGCTGCGTCGTGAACTCGGTACGTCGAGGCAGCATTCAACCTACTGCGTGGCCTTGTCCGACGCGGGATGGATGGCGGGCAACGGCGCCAGGCGTGGGGTGGATCTGCGCGAGCTGGAACACAGTGATCTGCTCGTTGTCTGGGGTGGCAATCCCGTCAACACGCAGGTGAATGTCATGCACTACCTGGCGAAAGCGCGACGTGCCAGGGGAACCCGGCTTGTGGTCATCGATCCCTACCGCACCATCACCGCCGAAAAGGCGGATCTTCATCTTGCCACGAGGCCGGGAACCGATGGCGCACTGGCCTGCGCCGTCATGCACTGCCTGCTGGAACGAGGCCTTGCCGATGAGTCCTATCTTGCCAGCCACAGCGACTTCGACACCGAGGTCAGGGCGCATCTTGCCACCTGCACACCCGAGTGGGCGGCGTCGATCACCGGTCTTGATGTGGCCGAGATCAAGACCTTTGCCGACTGGTACGGCGAGGCCAGGAGCGCCTTCGTCCGTATCGGCCACGGGTTCACGCGCAGCCGCAACGGCGCCAGCAACATGCATGCGGTCAGCTGCCTGCCGGTAATCTCGGGGCACTGGCAACGGCGAGGTGGCGGTGCGCTCTACGGCCATGGCGACATCTACAAGCTGGACAGTACTCTCATACAGGGCGATGATCTGCCGCCAGCGTCGACGCGTGAACTGGATCAGTCCGCGATCGGACGCATTCTTCTCGGTGATGCGGCGTCACTCGGCGGAGGGCCGCCCGTCAAGGCGCTGTTCACCCAGAATACCAATCCGGCCATGGTAGCCCCGGAAACGGCCAGGGTGCTCGACGGTCTGGCGCGTCCGGATCTCTTCACGGTGGTGCATGAACAATTCCTGACCGATACGGCACGACGTGCCGACATCGTACTTCCGGCAACGATGTTTCTCGAGCATGACGACATCTACAAGGCCAGCGGCCATACGTATCTGCAGGTCAGTCGCCAGCTGATGGAGCCACCTGGCGAGTGTCGCAGCAATCACTGGTTGCTCTCGCAGCTGGCAGAGCGTCTTGGTCTCGAACATCCTGCCTTCCGCATGACATCGCGTGAACTCTGCGAAACGACACTGCGGCGATCGGGTCTGCCGGATTTCGACACCATCGAGAAGGCGGGTGGTGTTGACCTCTGTCGCGACCATGCCTACAGCCATTTCGGCAACGGCTTCGGCCATCCGGATGGCCGTTTCAGATTCAAGCCCGATTGGTCACGGCACGGGCCTGACAGTGCCGACATGCCTTCTCTTCCCGCTCACTGGGATGTGATCGATGCCGCCAGTGATACCTTCCCACTGCGCCTGGTCACGGCACCTGCTCGCCAGTTTCTCAATTCGTCGTTCACCGAAACGCCGGGTTCACGCCGCATGGAGAAGCGCCCCGAGGCGCTGATGCACCCGGATGATCTGGCACGCTACGGCATCGTCGACGGCGAACTCATGGTGCTGGGCAATGCGCTGGGAGAAGTACGGTTGCACGCCCGGTGTTTCGACGGCCTGCAGCCCGGCGTCACGGTCGTCGAGAGTCAGTGGCCGAATGCCGATTTTCCCGGTGGACTCGGCATCAACACGCTGGTCAGTGCCGAGCCCGGGGCACCGAATGGTGGGGCGGTCTATCACGATACGGCCGTGTGGGCCCGGCCGCTTGCCGAGCGATGATCTGGCTGTGGAGGGCAACGCGGCAGTGAACCGTTCAACCTTTCGCACGGCTGCCGGTCAGTCGTTCTCGTTGCGGGTGTCCGTCGGGTGATGATGAACGCGTTTATCTCGGATCAGTGGCAGCTCTCTCGGATCAGTGTCAGCCCATCATGAAACACATCGATGTCCGTATGCGTGTTGCTTCAGGCAGTTGCTCGACCCTGGTGGTTCTTGTGACCCTTGTGCGCGGTTCGGTGTTGCCGTTGCTGGTGCTGGTTCTCGCTGCCTGCAGCAATGGCGGCACTCACGAGACCGATGCCGCAGGCCCTGCTCCCGCCGATGCGCCTGACGTCAGCGATCCGTCATCCAGGCCTGATTACTCGAAAATACTGCTCGAGCCAGCCGTCGAAACGGTCATGCTGGATGAGGCAGAAACCGCCCGCGCCTGGAATGCGTCCGAGGTGAGGGTGCCCGCCGGTTTTCCTCTGTCCGGCAGCGTTGACGTTGCTGCACTCGAGGCCTTGCCGGCCTCGCAGTCAAAGGGGCGGACATGGCCGGTCGTGATCTGGTTGCACGGCTGTCTGGGACACTGGAGCGGCACGATCGACCGGCTCAACTGGCTTGCCTCACTCGGTTTCGTGGTCATTGCACCCGACAGCTTCGCCCGTGACTTCTACCCCACCTCCTGCGATCCTGCCACCTTTCGCGCCGGTCTCTACCGGCCCGTGTTGCAGATGCGTCAGATCGACGCAACGTACGCGCTCTGGCGTGTGCGACAGTTCGCCTGGGCGAAGCAGGAAGCCATACATCTCGGCGGTTTCAGCGAAGGCGGCACGGCAGCGGCCACGCTGGATCTTTCCGCCTATCCGGCGCTGGCCCCGCGCAGCCGCGTGATCGAATCCTGGTCGTGCAGGGCACCCTGGCGCGAGTACCAGGGCATGTCGGCTTCGTCGGCAGAGCCCGTCATGACACTGGTGGCAAGCAACGACCCCTGGTACGACAACGCCTGGCAGCGCGGCGACTGCGGCGAGTACCTTGACTACTCGAACGGGAGTGAATCGATCGTGGTGGACTGGACGCCACTGGCCACCTCACATGAGCTGCTTGGTGATGCCAACCTGCGTGAACTCGTTGCCAGCTTTCTGCTGCAGGGTACAGTGCACTGAATCGGCAGCCGGAAAACTCGCGTATCATGCGGGTGACTGACAAAGGCAATCACGGACGCCATCTCACCCCGCCACGTTCATGACGGAAAAACCTCGAAACGTCGCGAACATCTATCCGTTGTCATCGGCGCTGCAGGGGCTCCTGTATCAGACCCTGCTGTCCGACAACGATGCGCTCTACCGTACCCAGTCACGCATCGATATCAACGGCAGTTTCGATACCGCCTGTTTCCGGCGCTCACTCGAGTTCCTCGTGGCGCGGCATGCCGCTCTGCGCACCCTGTTTCTGCACGAAGGTCTGGACGCGCCGGTGGCCGTGGAGCGCGAACAGGTAGCCCTACCGATATACGAGCACGATCTCGGCGACATGGATCCCGGTGCCGTGCCGGACGCGCTCGATGCACTCGCGGTGGCCGCGTCCGAACGCCCCATGCCACTCGACAAGGCGCCATTGCTGGCGATCGACATCGTGGCACTGCCGGGCAGGCGCCATCACGTCATCTTCGACATCCACCATCTCGTGTTCGACGGCTGGTCGAGTGTGCTGCTGTTCAACGAACTGCAGACGGTGCAGGCGGCGTTCCTGCGTGGTGAGGAACCCGACCTGCCGGCGGCCGGCAACTACGCCGAACACGTCAAGGCCCTGGCCAGAGTCGATCGCACGGACTTGCTGGCAAGCTGGCGGCAGAAGCTGCATGACTTCGACACACCGACGCCTCTGCCGGCACGGCGTGGGCATGCCGGTGCCGATGCTCTCTACGCACGGGCACACCTCTGCAGAGCACTCGATGGGCGACTCAGCGAGGCTGTTCGCCAGCTCGCAAGGCGTGCCAGAGTCACCGTCAACTGCGTCGTGCAGGCCGCCTGGGCACTGCTGCTGTCACGTCATGTCGACAACGACGATGTGTTGTTCGGCGTGACCGTGAACGGCCGGGGAGATGCCATCGAGCATCACGCTCGCACCTTCGGCCTCTTCGTCAATACCTTGCCGCTGCGTATTCGTTGCCAGTTCGACATGCCACTCGGGCAATGGCTGGGCCAGGTCCAGAGGGAACTCGACCTGATCAATCGCTCGAACGCCGTGTCACTGGCCGAGGTTCATCGGGAAAGTGCGGTACCTGCCGGTGTCGATCTGTTCGACACCCTGATCGTCTTTCAGAGCTTCCCGTCCTTCGATGATGGAGCATCGGCACCGGCGATCGCATTCGGCAAGGCCGAGGTTCACGAGAACAGTCCTTATCCGCTGACGCTTGAAATCTTCGATCAACCGAACATTTCGATACTGGCCCTCTACATCGAGGAGTTGTTGTCCGCAGAGTCGCTCGAGCAGTTGCTGCGGCATTTTCGGAAGCTGCTGGCGTCGATGACGGATCCGGGCGCGCTGGAGCAGGGTATCGGCCAACTCGACATGCTGTCGTCGGCAGAGCGGCAGCAGCTTCTGCGTGATTTCAACGGCCTTGGCAGCACCACAGGCGGCGGGCTCGGGCAAAATCGGTTCTGGCAGGGTTTCGAAACCCCTCAACGAGATCGGATCAATCTGGCTTCGCTGTTTCTCGAGCGAGCGGCGAGGCAACCCGATGCCATCGCGGTCATGGATGCCGAGCGTCGTTACAGCTACGCCGCGCTGTCGCAGGCCAGTGCCGCGGTGGCCGTTGCGCTCGATGCATCCGGTCTGCAACGCGGTGACAGGGTGGCCGTCTGTCTGTCGCGTTCGGCCGACGTCTATCCTGCCGTGCTCGGGGTCATGCTTGCCGGTGGTGTCTACGTGCCGCTCGATGCCAGCTACCCGACGGAGCGTCGTCGATTCATGCTGGTCGATTCCGAAGCCAGACAGATGATCGTTGCCGATGATGCCGGGCTGCAGGAGCTCTCCGCAAGCACGCCTTCCGGCATCACGATTCACGCCCTGGACGATCTGCTGGCAGACCCTCCCGAATTCAATCATGACGATGCCATCACGCGTTTCACGCCGCGCTGCCGGTCCGGCCAGGAGAGCAGCGATGCCGCCGATGCTGCCTATCTCATGTACACCTCGGGCTCGACGGGCATCGCCAGGGGAGTCCTCGGCAGTCATGCAGCCACATTCAATCGGCTGGCATGGATGTGGGCCAACTGGCCGTTCGCCAGTGATGAGGTCTGCTGCCAGAAGACACCGCTCAATTTCGTCGATTCGATTTGGGAACTGTTCGGGCCGCTTCTCGGCGGAGTGCCTACCCTGGTGATCGACGATGACACCCTGCAGCAGCCATACCGGTTTTTCGACGCACTGTCGACGCATGCCGTCACACGGCTGGTCATGGTGCCCTCGGTACTCGAGACCCTGATCGACAGCGTTGATGACCCGGCCGCTGGCCTGTCGGGGCTTGCACATCTGGTGCTGAGTGGTGAGGCACTCTCGGCCACGCTCGCCGAACGCCTGTTCTCGCTCCATCCGGCACTGACGCTCCTGAATCTCTACGGTTCCACCGAAGTGTCGGCCGATGTCAGTGCCATGGTGCTCACTGCCGGTTCGGTGGGTACACCGGTTTCGATCGGTCGGCCCATCAGCCATTGTCAAATCTACATCGTCGATCAGCACCAGCGTCTGATGCCGCAGGGGGCGGTTGGCGAAATTGCGGTTGCCGGACGCGGGCTGGCTCTCGGCTATCACCGACAGTCCCCCGGAGAGCGTCAGGTCTTCGTCGACAACCCTTTCGGCTACGGCAGGATGTATCTCACGGGAGACCTCGGTCAGCAGGACGACAGCGGGATTCTCACGCACCGCGGGCGACGCGACAGTCAGCTGAAGATTCACGGACAACGCCTCGATCTCGCGGAAGTGGAACACGTCCTGAGCGGTATCGATGGCGTGGATTCGGCGGTAGCTCTGAGCGATGCACGGGATCGACTGGTTGCCTTCTATCGCGGACAGGAACTGCCTGCGGCCACGATCGACGCAGCGCTGCGATCGCAGCTGGCACCCTGGGCGGTACCCTCGGCAGTGACCTGGCTTTCCGCATTTCCCACCCTGCCGAACGGCAAACTCGACAAGCGTCGTTTGCGCGAGCACGAATGGGAAGAGGATGCAGACGATGGCATCGCGCCTCGTACCGATACCGAAAGGCTGCTGGCAGGCGTCTGGCAGCAGGTACTTGGTGGCGAGCGGCCTTCGGTGCACGACAACTTCGTTCAGGTGGGTGGCAGTTCGTTGCTCGGCATGCGCTTCAATGCCCGCGTGTTCCGCGAGTTCAAGTGCGCGATACCGCCACGGCTGCTGCTGACGGCGGATCTCGCGCAACTCGCCCTGTATCTGGTTCCCGACGATCGTCCCGCGACCGATGTCGAGGGCAGGGGCCGTGACACCGTGCCGATCGTTCCCGGGTTCCTCAGGAGCGGTTCACGTGCCATCTTCTGCATCGAACACCGGCCGCTGCGACAGGCCAACGGCAAGGCGGTGCTGTTCGTACCGTCAGTGGCCCACGAGTACATGCAGGCGCACCGGCTCATGCAGCTCCAGGCTTCGACACTCGCGCGTGAGGGATACCATTGCCTGCGTTTCGATTTCAGCGGTTTCGGTGATTCTGCCGGTACACCACGAACGGCATCGCTCGCGCAGTGGCGCGACGACATCCGCGCGGCCTGTCAGCATCTGCGCGAGCGAGCCGGTGTCGATGCCGTGTCGATCGTGACGTTGCGGCTGGGCGCAGCGGTGTTGCTCGACACCATGCCCGACGGTATCGATCAGCTGGTGGCATGGGATCCGATCTTCTGCGGTCAGCGCTTCCTCGATCGTGTCAGTCACCTTCACAGGATATCGATGCGCGATCTGGATCGCTACCGCTTTCGTCAACGTCTTGCCGAAGCCACGGAACGGTTCGGTTATACCTATTCGCAGGATCTGCTGTCGGAACTCGCGGTGCTCGATGTGCGTGAGGCATTCCGGCGCTTCCCCGGCAGGCTGGATCTCGTGATCACGGGGAGACTGAGCCGCAGTGATGCCACCTGGTTGACCTTGCTGCCGGCACAGCGAAAACCGGCGGAAACCCATCTGACGCGCATTCCCGATATCGAGTTGTGGAATGATGATGCACACGCCTCGCAACTGCTGTTCGCACATCAGGTGCACGAGGCCGTGTGCAGCGCTCTGCAGGATCAACGATGAAACAGTCTGCCGGCGAAATGAAACTTGCGGACGAACAACCGAGTGAACCGCGTGCATCGGGTGCAGAAGCGTTCGATGAACGCGCGGTTGTCATCGACGAGAGTACCGCGCTCGTCGGCATTGTTCACGGTGTCGACAAGGGTCACGGCAGACCGGCGGTGGTGTTGATCAACGCGGGGTTCCTGCACCGGGTGGGCCCGAACCGGCTGAACACGGATCTGGCACGGAAACTCGGGGAAGAAGGTTTCTGTTCGATACGTATCGACATTTCGGGGCTTGGCGACAGTGGACCGCGTACCGATGTCAGTGACAACCTCGAACTGGTATCGACCGACCTCGATCGCGCCATGGACTTTCTCGAGCACGAACATGGCTACCGACGGTTCGTGCTGATGGGTCTGTGCTCCGGTGCATACGACACCTTGCGCAAGGCCGAACACGATGAACGCGTGATTGGGCTGGTGAACCTGGACGGAACAGGTTACAGGACGGCGCGATTCTACATCCATCACGTGTTGTTTCATCTGCTGCCTCGATCCCTCGAAGCCTGGCGCTGGCAGAGACTCTGGAAGCGGTATCGGGACAGTCGTCGTCAAGGGCGGAATCACGACGATGCACAGGCCATCGAGAGCGGGAGCGCGCAGCGCGCTGGCTTCATGAGTCTGCTTGCCTTTACCGATCTGAGCCGTGAACAATCCGGCCAGCTGATCGAGAAACTGGCGTCACGAGGTGTGAAGATGCATTTCGTGTTCAGTGGAGGCGTATCCGGTTACTACAACTACCATGGCCAGTTCGACGATACCTTCCGCGACTTCGATTTTCGTGGCATGGTCAGCCATCGGTACTTTCCCGACAACGATCACCTGAACATGCTGCAGATACACCGTGATGCGGTGCATCGTGACATCGTCGACTGGGCAGTGCGCAGTTTCGGCATCGCCAGCCCCGTTGGGTGTGATGCGCAGTCCGGCCGGGGCGACGATGCGCAGTTCGGCCGGGGCGATGCGCAGACGCCGTCTGGCGAGCGCAAGGTGTGACGCCAGGGTTGCATGACGGAAGTGAATGACAGGTCATTCCTCCTGGCGAATCAGGATCGTGCGGACATCTCCGATGAAGCTGTCCTCGCAGCGTAGGGTGATGGACTCGGCTTTGGCATTGCTCTTGCCACTGCAGGTTCCGGTCGCACGCACATCGTTCGCGTATTGCGTTTCGTAGGTAAACCTTACCTCGTAGCCATCGGTGCGGCCTTCCCCACGGCTCTTGAAAGCGGGGATGCCACCCGTTGACTCGGTCTGTCGTTCAAGTGACAGTGACGAACCTGTCTGTTCGATGCGCGTGAAGATGCTGGGATAGTCGCGGTCACGCCAGAGACCAGCCACATTCAGGATGGCATGATTCGGCAGTTCGATCACGTAGGTATCGACCGAACCCGAGTCGTACCAGTCGGATGCAAACAGCAGACGTGACGCACGTGGGCTGAGGGTCACCGCGGGCTCGGCCAGTATCGGGTCATAACCCTCGGCGTTTCCCGCCTCGCGGCCGAAACTGCGATGATGCGCAAGGCGGCAGACCGACGCTTCGCCCACGGTGCCATCGAGTGTCACGATCTCGCCGTTGAGCAGGGGGGCGGGCTTGCCGTTGAGGTACCAGCTCTGCTCGTCGTAGGCCATGTTGGTCATGGCAAGGAGCCGCGGTTGTGCGAGGCTGCCTGAGGAGAGGCTGTAGTCAGCACCGGGTTCGGGATAGCCGTCGGTGGGGCTGATGACGTTCCGGCAGTTTCCCGTATCAAGCGGATATTCGACGAGAAGACCGACACCGCCCCACATGTCGTCATTGCAACGCCGAGGTGCTTCATGCTGGGCTGCGTGCCACAGAACCGGTGTGCCGGTCCGCCCTTCGCCGATGGTGACTGCGGTATTCCGATCGCTCAAGTCCAGTTCCCCGGGCGAATCCTCGAGTGCGCGATCCATGGCAACACCCTGGAATACCACCTTGCTGCCGTCATGCGAGGGTAGCGGCAGGGCATCCGATGGCGGTGCATCTTCGATCTTCCGTTCGGCGTAGCTGTCGTCCTCGCGATGCCAGGCAAGCAGCAGGCCGCCAGTGTCGTTGCCGCAGCGGAAGAAGAAGGTGTCATCGTTGCCGAGTGGTTTGACCATGCGCAGGCTGTCGGGATCGTAACCTGCGCCCTTGCATCGTGTTCCCGGATCGGACAGCATCTCGTCGGAGTTGCTCTCGAGCGAGTGTCTGACGAGCTTGCCGTTGTTTTCACCACTGCCGGCGATGTAGTACAGCTCGCGAGGCGCGTCGCTGGACCAGAAGATGTCGGCCCGGGCCGCCGAGTCGCCCAGTGGCAGCGGCAGCGTGGCCATCGGCTTGTAGTCCAGGCCATCGAGCAGACGCGGGCCGGGGCTGCCACCGTAACCGTGCAGCAACAGGAGGGATTCGTCGATGTTCCAGGCCTGTACCGCACCACCTGCCGGGCGAATCACTTCGCCGGGTGCGGTATTGGTAATGCGTCGTATACGTGACTTGAACCCGGGCTCGCGGAACATCCGGTTGTAGGGAGGCTTCGCCACGGCCCGAATGGATACCCGTTCCTGCTTGGTGAAGCTGCCGGGGCAGGCGTCGCCGCTACTGGCACCGAGGTTCCCGATCGACAGCAGAACGGCAGAGCAACAGGAGAGTGCTGTGGCAGTCGTTTTCCATTGCTTGCGCATGAGACGGTTTCCGAGGTCTTGGTCGGTTTTCAGGTGCTCGGTCATTTTAACAAGCCTTTCTCTTCGAGCACTTTCCGAGAGCACTCTCCGCGAGTACGGCAAGCACTCTCCGTGGGCACTTCACCAGCGACGCAGGCACACGCAAGCGCCTGCGGCACGGTGCAGCAGAACCTGGCTGCGTGCACGCTGAAACGAACCATCACGGCACGCGCCATTCAGGAAAGAGTTCGGACGGAAAACGGACAGGTCCGTGAATGAATTCTCGTGATGGTTTGGTGTTGTGACCAATCTGTGACAGAATGCGTCGCTCACGAGACAGAATGCGACCGTCGGAAAATACTGTCTTTCAGGCACAGGAACTCTACAACCACAGGATAGAGCGCATGAGCACCAGACCACCGTTTACGGAACTCGACATCAAGACGGCCGACGAAGGGTTCTACAAGGACAACAGCATTCCGATCGCCCTGATCAGCAAGTTCATCATCGTGGCTCTCGTGCTCTGGGCGCTTGTCCAGCCGGAAGTGGCCGGGGCCTTCCTGTCCTCGACCAACTCGTCCCTGCTCGAGGTGTTCAACACCTTCTACATGTACGCGGTGGCAGTGTTCGTCGTGTTCCTGCTGATACTGGCGATTCTCCCGGGAACGGGTTCCAGGTTGCTTGGTGTGCCCGGCACCACACCGGAGTTTTCCAACTTTTCCTGGTTCTCGATGATGTTCGGTGCCGGTCTCGGCGTCGGACTCATGGTGTTTGCCACGGCAGAGCCTCTCGGTCTCTGGGGCTCGAACCCGATCGTGATTTCAGGTGAGGTCGAGGGCAATACCGCCGAGGCGCTGAAGTCGGGGTATCGTTACACCTTCCTGCACTACGGTTTCCACGCCTGGGGCATCTACGTCATCACCGGCCTTTCGCTGGCCTACTACGCCTATTCACGTGAAATGCCGCTCACGATCCGCAGCGCCCTGACACCGCTGCTCGGACGTGCCGCCAACGGTTTTCTCGGTCATGTGGTCGATATTCTCGGCGTGGTGGCGACACTCCTCGGTGTTGCGGTCACCATCGGTTTCGGCGTCAGCCAGTTCGTCGACGGGCTCTACTCGATTTCCGGTGCCGAATGGCTCATGCAGGTGACGAACGGAGAAGCGCCGCCGCAGCCCTCCACGGTGGGCCTGCTTGCCGCACTCTTCGTGATCATGAGCATGTCGATCCTCTCTGCGGTTTCCGGGGTGGGGCGAGGCATCAAGTACCTCTCGAACCTGAACCTCGTGCTGTCGCTCATCCTGCTCCTGACCTTCGTGTTCTTCGGCTCCTTCGTGTTCTCGATGACGCAGTTCGGCAAGAGCCTCGTGGACTACATCCTCAACTTCCTGCCCACGAGTTTTCTCGCCTATGCGCCACTGTCACCGGAAGCATTTGCCGCCGCGATTCCCGAAACCCTGTCGCAGATCTCGAGCGACACACGCGCTGAACTCTTCGCCATGGCCGGCGACCCCTGGGGCAGCTACAGCGCCTTCGTGGAAGGTCTGCCGGCGGAAGTCACCGCCGTGGCCAGCGCCGATGAACTCGCCGCGCTCTACGCAGCGGGAACCGAGCAGCGTCTCTTCGGCTGGCAGGCCGGCTGGACCAGCTTCTACTGGGCCTGGTGGATTGCCTTTTCGCCCTTCGTCGGCTTGTTCCTTGCGCGTATCTCGAAGGGACGCACGGTGCGTGAATTCATCATCGGCTGCGTCATCGTACCGGCCATCGTCTGCTTCCTGTGGATGACCATCCTCGGTGGCACGGCCATCGATCTCGAACTGAACGGTGCCGCCGACGGCATGATTCTCGGTGCGACCGACACCAACAAGCTCTTCGTGACGCTCGAGCAGATGCTCAGCGAGAATATCTACTCGATTCTCACGGTGATGTGCGTGGTGCTGATCATGACCTTCCTCGTCACCTCGGCAGATTCGGGCATTCTCGTGGTCAACACCATCATGTCGGGTGGTGCACAGGAGACCGGCATCAAGCACCGCATCATCTGGGGGCTCCTGCTGACGCTCGTCATCGGTGCACTGATCATCGCCGGCAACACGGGTGAGGGCGCCAACCCGCTCTCGGCGCTGAAGAACGCGATGATCATCGGCGCCTTGCCCTTCACCATGGTCATGGTGCTCATGATGATCGCGCTGGCCAAGGCACTCTTCCGTGACTCAAGACGCGAGAAACATGGTGTGGCTCACTATCAACTCAACTCGGTTGATCGTGTTGACGGCTGAAGGCGAACAGCCGACGTTGCGTACGGGCACCGGCGGTGGTCATCCCGCGGATCGGTGGCGGCAATCTGTTTGTTGATGGACACAGGGTCAAAAATTATATACAGTTAGCTGAACATCATTACAGCTGGATCGGCTCATGCATCAACTTGCCGGGAAACGCAAGGGGCGGGGTGCCCTTACGAATCGCACCGGGCGTTACGAAAAGCGGCTTCTCTACGTCAAGGAAAACGCCGCCGCGCTGCTTGCCGAAGCCTTCGACAAGCCCGGCTATGTGCCGGCACCGATCGCCGTCGGCGTCAACACCGATGCCTGGCAGCCGCTGGAACGAAAGCTCGGTATCACGAGGGCGATCCTCGAAGTGCTGCTTGACTGCCATCATCCCTGTTACCTCATCACCAAGTCGGCACTGATCGAGCGCGATATCGACATTCTTGCCGCACTTGCCGGTGAACAGCTGGTTACCGCAAGCATCACCATCACCACGCTCGACAAGTCGCTTTCACGCTGTCTCGAGCCACGAGCGTCGGCTCCTCACCGGCGGCTGCGCACCATCGAACGGCTTGCCACGGCAGGTATTCCGGTGCGCGTGTCCATTTCCCCGATCATCCCGGCACTGAACGAGATGGAAATCGAAACCATCGTGCGCGAAGCGGCTTGTGCAGGCGCTGAATGCGCATGGGCAATACCACTGCGGCTCCCGCACGAATTACCCGAACTGTTCGAGGAATGGCTCGAGCAACACTGTCCCTTGAAAAAGGAGCGCGTGCTCAACGGTGTGCGGGAGATCCGTGGCGGCAAGCTCAACGACACACGATTCGGTTTCCGCATGCGCGGCAATGGCCCGCGCGCCGAACTCATCGCCCGGCGTCTCGAGCTGGCCTGTCGGCGTGCGGGAATCGCCTGCGGGCAGCATCCGATGCAGCTTCGCAGCGATCGTTTCACGCCACCCCGTCGGCAGCTGCAGGGTGATCTCTTCAATTGAAGCCGTCCCGCCCTGGCGGCCGTGGCCGCCTGATGGTGGCACTGGCTGTCCGCGCGATGCGTCCGGCGGCGCGCGCGGCGGTGTGCGTGGCGCGGTGTGCGCGGTGTGCGCGGTGTGCGTGGCGGTGCGCGTGGCGGTGCGCGCGGCGACAGCCGTGACCGTGTCTCTGCATCCACGCGGCCAACGCCGGCAACAGCCACAGTGGATTCAGTCCACCACCGCCACTGCCGACCGCAACTGGCCCCCGTTCCTCTTCGACGCGCCAGGTGAAGTTACCGGTGGCGACATGCTCGCCATCGAAGACTTCCACGTCCACTGACCAGTTGCCGCGGGCTTCGACACGGCCGGAAACACGTCCCCGACGATCGATGTCGAGTCCCGTCGGCAGATTCGAGGCCATCCAGACAAGGTCGTCGCCATCGGCGTCGCTGGCCACCAGGCGAAGGTCGACGGTGCTTGCCGGTACGCTGCTTCGATTCTCGAGCAGGAGCACGGGAGGATGGTTCACGGGTGTGTCATCGGCGGGCAGACCGAGTGGTCGTATCACGAATCCGTCCCAGTGACTGTGCATGTTGCGCTGATCTTCGTTGCGTGGCACATGGTGAAAGGCCACGCGGTGCCAGACGACGAGGTCTTCGCCGTGCAGCGATTCACCGTCGGCATACTCGAGCACGTCGTTGAGGCAATCGGGGTTGAAGCGTGCGTTCTGGCTGGCGAAGCGCTCGCAGTCGTTGGCTACCGTGACGAAGAAATCGTGCTCGCTGAAGGGTTCCACGTCCATGCGCTGATACCGATGACCGTAGCGATAGGGGTCGATGAACCAGCGCATGCCCGAGGTGACGCCATCGACGCGGCGTTCGTGAATCTGCCAGCCACGGTTTTCGTCGGGTGCGATACTGCGGGCCTGTTCGGTATCGAAGAAGGTTTCCTGCCGCTGACGTGATCCTGCCACCAGCGGCCAGGACACTTCGGATACGGCGTCGTCGGTGGCCGACTCCCCGAGGTCGAAATCGAGTCGCCAGTAGTAGTTGTGCGTGTGCGAGAGCCAGAGCGTGTCTTCGTCTCCCGAAAGAATGCGTCCGAAGGGCAGTTCGAGCTCGCTGGAACTGCGCTGCAGCGCGCCGGTTGCACCGATGCCGGGTTCGATCGCGCCGTTGTCATGGAGCCGCCAGCTGATGACGTAGGTATAGGCACCCACCTGTGACACCGCATAGATATTCAGGCTCGAACCGCGTGTCGTTTCGAGTGAGCCGACAGCAGTGGTTGCGGTGTTTTCCTGCCAGAGGCAGGCAGTCGCACGTGAGTCCTGATAGAGCCGCTCGCCGTACACGCAGTCGGCTTCCGAAAGCTCCTGCAACCAGGTGCCACCAAGACCATACTGAGTGACGTCACTGTAGGTCACGTCGCTGTCATCGTAGGCAACGTGCAGCTGCGCAATGGAAGCACTGGCGAGGACGCGCAGCGGGCTGCCGCCGGGTGGCGTGAAGTGTACGTCGCTCAGCACGAGGTTTTCGCGCACACGTGACAACCAGCAGAAATCCCACCGCGCGCCGTTGGCAAGCGTTCGTGATATGCGTGCAGATCCTTCGCAGGCAAGTGCCGGCGCGGCGGCGCGAGCGTCAATGGCGGCACTCGTCTCCACCAGGCCATGTGATTCGGCTGCCGTTTTCGAGGGCGCGAGTGCGTTTGCCGCGGTGACGGACGCCAGTTGCGACGCGATGATGGCGGCGAGTGCCAGCAAGGGTATCACTTTCATCATTGCTTCTCGAACGGCGAACTCGTGGTCCAGTCGAAGGGCAGCAACGTGAATCCGAGCGGGTAGTCCTGTACCGAAACCACGCCGTCTCCCGGCAACACACGAGACTGCTGATGCCACAAGGCGAGCGCCTGCCCGGCGAGACTTTCGCCATCGAGCCAGGTATCGAGCGATTGCCCGGTTGCGCCGCCGTCGCCGCAACCGCTGTCGTGCATCGCCAGCCGTTCGCAGTCGCGTGCCACGGTGACGGCAAGATCACTTCCTGCCCAGTTGTCTTCCCGACCCGACCAGTCAAAACCGCTGCCTGCCGGATCCAGATAGTAACTGCCGTGCGAGCCGACGATGCGCCAACCCGAGAAGTGCTCGCGCGTGATGAAGGCCAGTGATTCGGTATCAAAGTGCTGGACGCGCTGCGGCCGCTGATTGCTGCCAGTCGTGTCGAGTGGGAAATCGAACTGCTCCAGCGTATTGGCGAGTTCACCGTCGAGACGCGGGACGATCCGCCACGAGGCGAGCAGGGCCAGTCCCTCATGGCGTTCGAGCGCGGGATGTTCGAGCAACAACAGGAAGGGTGCGATACGACCGTCCTCGAAGAGGTCGAAGCCGATGCGCCAGCGCGCGAAGCCTCGCTGTGCTTCGCTGTAGAGCCGCCAGCGGCTGCCGGTGATTTCGGGTGTCTCGGCGTACTTCGCCAGCATCGGCTGCAGGCGGGAATCGCTGCAGAGCGCGTCGGCAACGTCGTTCAGCGCAATGGCTTCGCCCTGACAGTCCGACACGGGCAGCAGCGCGTCGCCACCAAGACCATCGTTCCCCTGAAGCCGCGAACCGATTTCGGCGCGACCTTGTCCGGATCCGCGCTGATCAACGATGAGCTGCGCCAGTCCCAGCGACGCCAGCACGTCACGCTCGCTGTCGCCGGGTGCGCGATAGCGCACATCGGACAGCACCAGTCCACGAAGCGGATCGATGTCGCCACACAGCCGCCAGCTGGCACCCGAGTCGAAGCTCCGGGCGAGCGTGGCGTCAGGGGCACAGTTGTCCGACGATGACTGTGCCCGGAGGTCGGGTGTCCGGGCAACGGTGAGCATTCCCGTCAGCAGCGCGATCGTGACCGTGATCGTGGCGGATCGGGCTCTCATCGTGATTCAGGCAAGCGAATGCGTGCGGAGGCAAAATGCACCACGGGTTCGATACTGAAGACGGTGCGGCTCTGGTCGAAGAGCGCGATGAGTGCACAGCGTTCGTGGGCACAGGGGTCGCTGGCGTCGGTCGGTTCGTGAATGATGGCCTTCATGTCGAGTTCACCGACGTGTTCGAACACGGCCCGACCGTCTGCACGCTGCTCGTCACGCAGCCGTTCGAGCAACTCGTCGTCTGCGGCAATCAGGGCTGTGGCCCATGCGATCTCGGCCGTGCTCAGTGGCAGGTGCACGGTGTCGAGAGCCTGTCGTTCGAGCACCTTGCCCGTGGCTGCGTCAACATGCAGGCGCCAGGCGCGATTGCGGGTGTGATCGAACTGGAAGTGGATCTCGTGAGAGAGCAACGGGCCTTTTCTGTTCGTGTTCTTGCCGGTGACCGAACGCTCGACGAAGAGAGTCTGCAGGCCGAGTGGATGCTCGCGGCCGCTGGTCGCGGAAGCGCCTTCGTTTGTCAAATGCTCTTCCGCCTGAGCGTTTGAGGCAATCAGAAGGGCAGGAATCAACGTGGCAAGTACCTTTGGACTCACGTTCGCGCAAAGAGTGGCTTCAGAATCGCTATCATACTGGCAGACGCGGAGCCTTTGCTTTGCGGCACCGTTCACAACTCGAGAGGCTTTGCATGACGGAAGTCACGCCAGACGACTACGTCTGCTATTTCGGCTACGGTTCGCTGGTCAACCGTGACACTCGCCCGCACGATGAGGTATTCGTGGCGGCAGTCATCAAGGGCTGGCGACGCGTCTGGAGCCACCGCGTCGAAGCGCCCAACCGCGATTTCGGCTGCACCTCGCTCAACGTGGAACGCCACCCCGAGGCGACGATCTCGGGCGTGCTGGTACGAATGCCGATGTCGGAGCTGCCGACGCTCGATCTGCGCGAGAGCGGCTATGTGCGTATCCCTCTCGATCGTGACGATCTCGTTCTCGCGCCCGAGCATGCTTCACTCACGCGCGATTGCAGGGAGTTGTTTCTCTACAGCAGCCTGCCGAAGAACACTTCGCCGGCCAACCGGCAACGCCCCATCCTGCAGAGCTACGTCGACTGCGTCATGGCCGGTTTCGAGCGTGTCTTCGGTGACGAAGGCCTTGCCGCCTTCATCGACAGCACCCGCGGCTGGCAGTGGCCACGCGTGAATGATCGTGACGATCCCTACTATCCGCGCGCCGTGCCACTCGATGGCGAGAGCCACCGCCACTTCGATGAACTGCTGCACGCCGCGGCCCGGCACGCTGCCTGAGAACAGAGGACAATCGGCAATGAACATCGACACCTACGTCGACTGGCAGAGCGAAAGCGGCGCCGGCAGCGCCTGTGGCAGTGCCGCGAAGCTGACGATCTCCGAGCAGCAGGCCAGTGATTTCGCCCGTGGCGAGGCACGTGACTTCAATCCGATTCACGATCCGGACAACCGGCGTTTCTGTGTACCGGGCGATCTGCTCTTCAGCGCGCTGATGCACCACTACGGCGTCGCGTCGCAGACGCGGGTGGACTTTCTCGGCATGCTGGATGGCAACACCAGCCTCAGCCTGCCGGTGATCGAAGACGTGGCAGGCGAGGCGTTCGAGCCAGGCGCCGCAGCCATGAACGGTGATGATGTGGCTGCGGCCTCGCTCCCGGGGCAGGCCATTCTGACCGACGCCAACGGTCGCGACATGCTGCGTCTGACACTCGTCGGTCGGCGCCGGCACAATGCCGACATGCTGGCCCGTCTCTGCAGTCAGTACGTGCGGTTTTCCGGCCAGACCTTCCCCGAGATTCTCGTGCCCGTGATGCGCGATGCCGGGCGCATGATCAACCCCACACGTCCGCTCGTGATCTACCGCGACATGCGCATCGACATCGAGGAAAGCGGCGATTCCGACGATCTGGTTGCCATCGATCTCGAGTACACCGGGGCGGAATCGCACATCAACGGTCGCAAGGGTGACGTCAGTCTCAATTTCGACCTTGTTGCCGATGGCAAGCTGGTCGGGCGCGGGCAGAAGAATCTGATGCTGGGTGGTCTTCGAGACTATGATGAAGATGCCATGCAGCAGATCGTCGATGACTACGAACAGCGACGTTCCGGTAAGGGCCAGCGATTCGCCTGAATGACAGCATGAGCACTTCCGCGACTTCCACCGTCGCCGACATTCTTCGCACCGTTTACGGTTACGATCGCTTTCGCGGCCATCAGCAGGCCATCGTCGAGACGCTGACGGCGGGCAAGGATGCGCTCGTCCTGATGCCGACAGGCGGCGGCAAGTCACTCTGCTACCAGATTCCGGCACTGGCGCGGCGAGGCACCGGTGTGGTCATCTCGCCCCTCATCGCCCTGATGCAGGATCAGGTCGATGCACTCCGCGGGCTGGATCTCAACGCCGCCTTCATCAATTCTTCGCTGTCGCGCGAGGCCATTCAGGATATCGAATGGCAGTTGCTTGCCGGTGACATCGATCTTCTCTATGTTGCGCCCGAGCGCTTGCTGATGCCGGTGATGCTCGAACTGCTCGACAGGAGCGAGATAGCGCTCTTCGCCATCGACGAGGCGCATTGCGTGTCGCAGTGGGGACACGATTTCCGGCGCGAATATCTGGGCCTGTCGATACTCGGCGAGCGCTACCCGCATGTGCCGCGCGTGGCCCTGACTGCCACCGCCGATCAGCGCACGCGCGAGGAGATCGTCGCGAACCTCGGCCTCGAAGATGCCGCGCGCTTCATCAGCAGCTTCGATCGGCCCAACATCCGCTATCACATCCAGCAGCCACAGCGCCCGAAGGACGCGCTGCTTGCCTTCCTGCGCGAGCATCACGAAGGCGAAGCGGGCATCGTCTACTGTCTCTCCAGGAACAAGGTCGAACAGACGGCGAACTGGCTCGCGTCGCAAGGCTACACGGCGCTCCCGTATCACGCCGGTCTCAGCGCCGCCGAGCGGGCAACGAATCAGGCGCGTTTTCTGCGCGAGGAAGGTGTCGTGGTAGTGGCGACGATTGCCTTCGGCATGGGGATCGACAAGCCTGATGTGCGTTTCGTGGCGCATCTCGACCTGCCGAAGAGCATCGAGGCCTACTACCAGGAAACCGGACGCGCCGGTCGTGACGGACTGCCGGCCAATGCCTGGATGGCCTACGGCCTTCAGGATGTCATCAGCCTGCGCTCGATGATCATGAATTCCAGTGCCGATGAGAACCATCGGAAGGTGGAACAGCAGAAACTCGAGGCCATGCTCGGACTTGCCGAACTCACCAGTTGCCGGCGACAGGCGCTGCTTCGCTACTTCGGCGACGAACTCGACGAAGCCTGCGGCAACTGCGACAACTGCCTCGCACCGCCCGATACCTTCGATGCCACCGAAGCGGCACAGAAGGCGATTTCCTGCGCCTACCGTACCGGTCAGCGCTTCGGAGTCAACTATCTGATCGATGTGCTTCTCGGCAAGGCCAGCGAACGCATGCGTCAGTTCGGGCATGACAGGGTCAGCACCTATGGCATCGGCAGCGAGTACGACGCGCCCGCCTGGCGCAACATCTACCGTCAGCTGCTGGCACGTGGCATTCTCGCCGTCGACCCCGAAGGACATGGCTCGATCCAGCTGACCGAACGAGCTCGGCCTGTACTGCGTGGCGAAAAGACCCTGAGGCTCAGACCCGTTGCCAGAGGAGGCAGGAGTTCCACGCGCGGCAGCAGCCGTACGCGCCGCCCGCGTATCGAGATTTCCGCCGCCGATGAACCGCTCTGGGAAGCGCTGCGCGAACGGCGCCGACGGATCAGCGAAGCGCAGGGCGTACCGGCCTACGTGGTGTTCAACGATCAGTCACTGGCCGAAATGGTGGCACTGAAACCGCGAGATCTGTCTGAGTTCGCAACCATTACCGGTGTGGGCAGGCACAAGCTTGATCAGTATGGCGACGAGTTCGTGAGTCTGATTGGCGAGTATCTCTGACTCGCGGGTGTCGGGGTGAACCGCACCGGTTGACGATGCGCGGGGTTCCGTGCCACGAGCCACAGATCTCCGGCACACTCTTTCAACGCGTCTGGCTCAACGCGTCTGGCTCAACGCGTCTGGACTCAATGTACCTGTTCTCCCACTTGCTGGCGAGTGATTCGCACCTCACGGTCCAGCAGCCGCCCGTCGTCGCTCGCAAAGCGTTCCCAACCGAGTTCGCGACGATAGGGCGGTTGTGTACCGCGCTCGCGCCAGAGCCGATAGTGAGCAACGGAGCGATTGTCGGCATCGAATTCCTCGAGCCACTGCACCTTGCGGCGTACCGGGCGGCTCAGGCCGGCATCGTTCGTTTCCCGGATGAGTTCGAGACGATGCCCGGTCGGCAGCCCGAGAAGTGCTTCAGGCGCCACGGGGGTAGCGTCGACGAGGTTGGTCTCGTCCGGCCTGTCCAGGCTGAACACGGCGCTGCGGGTTTTCCTTGATGGCATCTCGGCATCATACCGACCGAGGTCGGAGCTGGGAAAGCCGTTCGGTTCGCAACAGCCAGTTGTCCACGTAGCGATGGAAGAAAATGCTGGCCAGTGTGCAGATGACGAGTGACAGGAACACGAACAGCCAGGCGCCGAGTGGCCCCTCCGGCAGAAAGCGCGGCAATACGGCACGCAGTACACCGAGCACGAAAATGTGGCTCAGGTACAAGGCGTAGGATGCGTCGCCGAGGTACTCGAGCCAGGCAAGACGCGGCCAGTGAAGGAAGACCACACCGGTCACGAGCATCAGCGAGGGTATGCCGAGCGTGACGATGCGAGGCAGCGGCAGCTGCGCAAGCTCGAGCACGACCAGCAACAGGGTACCGAAGACGATCAGAACGGTTGCCACGCCGTTCGAGAGCTCGAACCCTCCCTTGAAGGCGCGTGCGAGCAGCATCCCGAACACGAATTCGAACACGATCGAATCACCGTAGAAGCCAGTGATCGCCGAGCGCTCGTTGCCGAAGAACTGGCAGAGCAGCCAGATGGCACCGATGACTGCGGCAATGAAGGCAATCCGGAATCGCGGGGGAAGAAGCAGCGAGGCCGCGAAGGCGAGGTAGAAGTACATCTCGTAGTTCAGTGACCAACCGGGGGCAAGGATCGGCCAGATGAAGTTCGGATCGGCGATGCTCCAGTGCGGGATGAAGAGGAGGCTCTCGAAGAAGGCACCGATCTCGAAGCTCGCATTGCGAAAGACGTTCGGTAACGACACCAGAATGGTTGCCATGAGCACCGTGAAGAACCAGTACAGCGGTACCACCCTGCGGATGCGGTGGCTCATGAAGTTCGCCGGGGTGTCTTCGGGTCTGGCGATGTACACCATGATGAAGCCCGAGATCACGAAGAACACGTCCACGCCGAAGGCACCGGCATGTGGTAGCCACACTTTCCATTCCGGTACCTGAATGGTAGCGTGGCTGTAAACCACGGCCAGCGCCGCAAAGGCGCGCAGATACTGCAGGGTGTAGAGTTTTCTCATCGCCTGAAGTGTGTGTCAGTGGCTGGTCGAAATCGGACCCTGGCACTCATCGGACAAGGCAGGGTTCCGGTGTACAGCCGCTTTCAGGAACCCGGCGGATTCAGGAGTGCTTCGCGCAGGGCTGAATGATAGCGTCTGCCCATTTCGCGAAGTGCTTCGGGGCCGAAGTGCAGGCAGCTTTCGTTCGATCCGCCTGCATGGTCCGGCGTGCTGCGTTGACAAGGATACCCGTTGGCCGGCAGCAGATCGTCGTGGTTCGAGACGCTGGCGTAGTCGAGCCAGTCGCCGGCGCTGTTGTGCACGTCGTCGATGATCTGCTTGGCGTCGCTGAAGGTCGAGAAGTCACCGCGTTCGTCGCTGCCACGCGACATGGTGCCGACAACGACCGGAATCGGGGCTGCAGGCCCGCGTGCTTCCGCTCCTCGGGCGTCGGCGCGTATGTTGCTGCGCAGCGCAGTCATGAGTGCCTCGAGGTTGCTCTGGTAGAGCGGCGCGCATGCCCCGTTGGCGTCCGATTCGCCCTGGTGCCAGAGGATGCCGCGGAGGATGCCGCCCGATTGTTCGAGCGCGATGTCGGTGCGGGTCAGCGCTCGTTCGTAGAGCAATGTGTTGCCGAGCGCCGAGTTGTCGCCGTCGAGTGCGTTCCAGTTACCAAACGGGCCGTCAGGGCTGGCGCAGAATGACGAACCCGACCAGGCAGCCGGTACGAGGATGATGTCCTGCGTGGTGTTCGGCAGCGCTGCCTTGGCGAAACTCAGCCCGAGGCCGATGTACTGCAAACTCTTGCTGCCGATGGCGGTATCGAGCGGCACGTGCAGTGGGTCTTCGGCACGCACGAGATAGGGTGCGTCACCCGCCACGTTGTTCGAGAGCGCCGTGTAGGCAAGTGCATTGGGAAAGTTCGCTTCGCTGTTTTCGGTGACGTTGAGTTGCAGGATGCGATCATGTGGTTCGTCGGCCTGACCCGGGCCGGCCTGCTTCGTGCCGTCGCCACTGAAACCGATCATGTTGCTCTGGCCGGCAAGCAGGTACACGTCGGGTCGCTGCACCGGTGTCACCTCGATGGTCAGGGGAAGCTGGTGACGATTGCCGTTGTCGTCTGCGATCAGGTAGAAGTGGCGTGTCTGGGGCAGAATCGGGGCATCGGCGATCGCGAGTTCGAGTCGCAGCGAACTGTCACTGTCGTTGTCGGAAAGCACCTGCGGGCTGAAGTCGGCCGTCAGGTTGGTGGTATCGGCATCGGTTTCACCACGCAGTTCAAGCGTGACTTCCCCGCTGTAGTCGTCGTTGCGGACAAGCGTCAGGGGCACGGTGACACCGTCGCCGTCACCCTCGGTCAGAGTGACGTTGGTGGTGGCAGGCACCAGCGAGAAGTCGCTGGTGGTCTGTTCCCCGGTGGCGTCATCCGAATCCCTACAGGCAGACAGGGTGAGGAGCAGGCCGAAAACCACGGCCAGGGTAACGAGGCGTGCAACGAACCGCCGAATCGTGCAATTCACTGTTGTGTTCCGACTCGGTTACTGGCGTGCGATGGCAGACAGCGTGTCGTAGTAGCGAACGCCCATTTCACGATAGGCTGCGGCACCGAAATGCACACAGCTGCCTTCGCCACAGGGATAGTTCGGTGGTACGAGATCGTTGTTGTCGACAACACCCGACCAAGGAATCGTGACGGCGACCGTGCGATGAACGTCATCGACGACGCTCTTGGATGACGTGAACGGGAGCTGGCTGCCACGTTCGTCGGCGCCCCTCGACATGGTGCCGACGACAAAGGGCACGTCGGCGTCGGGGCCACGTGCGGCCGTACCGCGGGCATCGACCATGATGTTGCTGCGCAGCGCGCTGACGAGACTTTCGAGATTGCTGCGGTAGGCGTTGGCGCAGGCCTCATTGCCGGCATCGGCTTCACCCTGGTGCCAGAGAATGCCACGCAGGATGCCGCCGGTGAGTTCGATGGCGAGGTCGGTGCGCAACACGGCACGATCGTAGAGCAGCGTGCCGCCGAAGGCCGGGTCGTCGGTGGCGACCGGGTTCCAGCCCATGCCCTCGATTCGATGGCTGTCTCTCAGGCAGAAACCGCTGTCGGACCAGCCCGTGGGTACGAGCACGATGTCGGTCGTGGTATCGGCCAGTGCGCGCTTGGCGAAGGAGAGCCCCGCACCGATGAGCTTTTCGTTCTTGCTGTTGTTGCCGTTCATGGGTTGATGCAGCGGGTCGAGAGCGGTGGTCAGCGGTTCGCTGGTAACGATGACCTTGTTGCGGTCGGTGAAATCGGCCGCGCTCGAGAAGTGCGCAGACGAGAAGTTGTTGGTGACGTTGAGCTGGCGGATGCGCTCGTTGGGCTCGTCAGGTCCTCCCGAGCCATCCTCCCGCGCATTGATCTCGCTGTAGCCGACCATGTTGCTCTGGCCGGCGAGCAGGTAGATGTCGGGGCGTTTCGTGGGCTGGAGGTCGATACTGAATTCCGCCTGCAGGGGGGCGGCAGTGGCGCCGGTGGCGACGATGCGCAGGTGTCGCGTCTGTGGCTGAATCGGCGCGGGCCCGATGTTCGCGCCGATGGAGATGCGCGTGCCGGTTTCTCCCGCGGCCATGGTGGTTTCGTCGAAGTTCCAGAAGAGTTGCCTGATGTCGGCATCGCTGTCGCCTTCGAGGCTCAGGGTCAGGGGCTCGTCACTGCCACTGACTTCGATGCTGAAACCGACGGCTTCTTCGCCTTCGATGAGTGAGACATTCGTGCTGCCGAGCCGCAGCGACACGTTCGAATCTGTCGTGGCGGTGTTTTCGGTTTCGTTGCCGTTCGTGTCGTTGCCTGCGGAGGATCCGTTGTTGTCCGCAGAACCGTTGTTGTCCGCAGAACCATTGTTCCCGGAGGAACCGTTGTTGCCGACAGAACCGTTGTCGTCGAGCGCATCCGAACTGCCTGGGTTCTTTGGCCGTGGATTGCCGCTGTCACAGGCAGCGAGCAGGGTGGATAGCAGCAGGGCGCACGCAAGCGTGGCCCCCGAACGACGCAGGGTTGAAGCGGTGAACATGAACTTCTCGAAGGGTTTGCGCTGGACAGCCACCGCAGCAATACGTGCGCAGGCTCTCACTGGGGCGGGATTTCGGAAAATTATAGCAAAGGCCTGATTGTCAAGGCGCGTCAGGGATTCAAGTTCGATGAAGTTTATGCAATGATGGAGCACGACACGCCTGTGAGCACATGTCACAGGCGGCCTGCTGTTCAACCCGGATTGCCTGCGAAATGCCATGACCCAGACGCAACGCCTGACACTGACGCTGATCGTCGCGTGGGTACTGCTTTCGGGTATCTGGAAAAGCCAGTTCATCGTGCTGGGCATCATTTCCATCGCGATCGTCATCTGGCTGTCGCTGCACATGGGTGTGCTCACGCACCGGGGCGAGCCGATCTACTTCCGCTTCTTCGCCATTGTCCGCTACTGGGCCTGGCTCATGAAGCAGATCTTCATATCCAACGTCGATGTCACGCGGCGCATCTGGTCGCGCGACATGCACATCAAGCCGGCCATCCGCCGTATCGAACCTTCTCCGTACACCGAACTGGGCCGTGTCATCTACGCCAACTCGATCACCCTGACGCCCGGCACCACGGCGATCAATTTCACTCCCGAGGGTGAAGTCGTCGTGCATGCACTTCACGAAGATGCGCTGGAGGAACTCGAAGGCGGCGAGATGGCGCGTCACGTGACGATCACCGAACCGGTGCTGAAGCCGGGTGAGGCGGCCGTGATCGAGGTGCCCGACGACATGGTGGAGCCATCGGTCGACGTGATGCAGGCGGTCGACACGAACCGTGGTGATGGCGGGCCTGGCGACGACGGCAGTGACAACGACAGGAGTGGTGAAGGCCGGGGCAGGGCCGCGCGACATGATCGGCCCGATACGGGCACGGGGGAGGATGACTGAATGCTCTGGATAGCCATCATTCTCGCGCTTCTCGTGACCATGCTGCTGGCACTGATCCGTTCTCTGGCGGGGCCGACGCTCTTCGATCGCATCCTCGCCGTCAATTCCTTCGGCACCAAGACGGTGCTGCTGCTCGCAGCGGTCGGATTCCTGTCCGGTCGCCCCGATTATCTCGATATCTCGCTCATGTACGCGATGATCAACTTCCTCGGCACCATCGCGGTGCTGAAGTTCTTCGAGTACGACGATCTCGGTTCGGGTGCCTACCAGGAGGATGACTACTGATGCTGGAGTTTCTCGCCGCGCTGCTCTCCTGGCCACTCGCGCTCATCGGTTGCGTGTTCGTGGTTTCGGGTGCCGTCGGACTGGTGCGCTTTCCCGATCTCTATACACGTCTGCATGCCGCGGGCGTTACCGACACCGGTGCCACCATCTTTCTCGTGCTGCCCATGGTGGTGCAGGCGCTGCTGGTGTACGGCAATCTCATGGTGGCCATCAAACTGGTGCTGATACTCTTCTTCACATTGATCACCGCGCCCACGGCTTCCCACGCACTTGCCAAGACCGCACTGCTGAGTGGCCTCGGCCCGCGCGATGGCAATGGCAAGCCGCTGCTCGAATCGTATGAGGCGACCCGGCAGATCGCGCGCTCGCGCAGCGACGTTTCGCACAGCGAATACAGTCGGAAGAAGGGCGCCGCTGCGGGAAGGATGCCCTGATGGAACACTTCATCCTCGCCGTACTGCTGCTGTTCCTCGTGGCAATTGCCATCGGCATCATCGTACTCAAGGATCTCCTGGCCGCCGTCATTCTCCTCGGTGTCTACAGCCTCGTGGCCGCCGGTGCCTTCGTGGTCATGGACGCCGTCGACGTGGCCTTCACCGAGGCCGCCGTGGGTGCCGGCATATCCATCGTGCTGTTTCTCGGCTGCCTCTCCTTCACCGAGCATCGGCAGAAGCCTACCCAGCATGACAGTCTCACCGGCCTGTTCTTCGTGGTGCTGGTCGGTGGCGTGCTGATCTACGGCACCCTCGACATGCCCCGCTACGGTGACCCGGACTCGCCGGCGCAGACGCACCCGGAGGTTGCCGATCGTTACATCCACAAGTCGTACGAGGAAGTGGGGCCACCCAACATCGTGACGTCGGTGCTTGCAAGCTATCGCGGTTACGACACGCTCGGCGAGGTCGTGGTGGTGTTCGCGGCGGGCGTTGGCGTGCTGAGCCTGCTCGGTCTGCAGCGCCGCCGGCCCGAAGACGAAACCCCGATGCACGCACCGGGTGACGCGCCTGCCGGCAACATGGCCGATGGCAACAGCGCCGACAAGGGGCCGGGCATCGTCGCCGAACTTGCGCACGAGGATACCGCCCACGATGATCGATCCAGCGATACGGGGGCGAAGACGACGTGAAACTGTATCCACGGCAGCGCCATCGCGTGCTGCAGATCGTCACCAAGCTGCTGTTGCCCTACATCCTGATGTTTGCACTCTACGTGCAGTTCCATGGCGACTACGGCCCCGGCGGCGGCTTTCAGGCAGGCGTCATCTTTGCGGTGGGCTTCATCCTGTACGGACTCATCTTCGGCCTGCAGCGCGCGCGCGAGATCATGCCGCCCTCGGTGGTGCGCATCTTTCTCGCCGGTGGCGTGCTCGTGTACGCCGGTACCGGCGTTCTGACGATGCTGCTCGGCCACAACCTGCTCGACTATGATGCCTTCTCGGCCGACCCGCATCATGGTCAGCACTGGGGCATCTTCGCGGTGGAAATCGGCGTCGGCCTGACGGTGACGGCGGCGATGATCTCGCTCTTCTACAATTTCGCGAGCAAACGATGAGCATCGTCGGCGGACTGTATACCTATTGGGTCGTGATCGCGCTCATGATGTGCGGGCTCTACATCATGATGGCGCGCTACAACCTCGTGAAGAAGATCATCGGCCTGGGGTTGTTTCAGACCTCGATCTTCTACCTCTACGTGGCCATCGGCAACGTCACGGGAGGTGAGGCACCGATTCTCACGGGTGAGGAGAACACCGTGTACTCGAACCCGCTGCCGCATGTGCTCATCCTGACCGCCATCGTGGTAGGCGTGGCGACCGCCGCGCTCGCACTGGCGCTCATCGTGCGCATTCACGAGGAGTTCGGCACCATGGAGGACGATGAACTCAAGGCGATCGAGCGCACGGAGTCCGATATCTGATGCAGGAGCAACTCCCCGCGCTGCTGATCATCATCCCCCTGATGGCGGCACCCTTGTGCGTCATCGTGCGGCACGCGCTCGTCTGCTGGTGGATCGCCCTTGTCGCCAGCGCAAGTTCCCTGTTCTGTGCGTTCCGTCTTCTCGGGGTGGTGTCGGCCGACGGACCACTGCACTATGCGCTTGGCGGCTGGGCCGCACCGACCGGCATCGAGTACTACGTCGACTCGCTGAACGCGGTGGTGCTGCTGCTGGTCACGGGCATCGCACTGGTGGCACTGCTCTACGCTCGCGAGAGCATCGCCGGCAGTATTCAGGAAGGGCGCCGCTATCTTTTCTACACGGTCTGGCTCCTGTGCATGACCGGGCTGGCCGGCATGCTGGTCACGGGTGACGCCTTCAACGTGTTCGTGTTTCTCGAGATTTCCTCGCTTGCCACCTACACGCTCATTTCCTTCGGTGAGGATCGCCGCGCACTCACCGCGAGCTTCCGCTATCTCGTGCTCGGCAGCGTCGGTGCGTCCTTCATCCTGATCGGCATCGGTTTCCTGTACGCGGCGACGGGCACGCTCAACATGCAGGACCTCGCCGCGCGCATTCCCGAATCGGAGTCGCAGCGCGCCATTCTCGTGGCCTTCTGCTTCCTGACCATCGGCGTGATGATCAAGTCGGCGATCTTTCCGCTGCATGCCTGGCAGCCGAACGCCTATCACTTCGGGCCGGTGTCATCGACCGCCTTCATTGCGGGTACGGCCTCGAAGGTGTCGCTGTATGTGCTGCTGCGCTTCTTCTTCGGCATCTTCGGCGAGGAGTTCGCCATGCGCGAGCACTTCCTGACCGCGGCACTGCTGCCCGCAGCGGTTGCGGGGTTCATCATCATGTCGCTGGTCGCGATCTACCAGAACGATCTCCGGCGCATGCTGGCCTTCTCGAGTGTGGCGCAGATCGGCTACATCGTCGCCGGCATCAGTCTGGCCACCGAGGCGGGACTGACGGCAGGCATCGCGCACATGATCAACCACGGCATGATCAAGGCGGCGCTGTTCCTGGCGGTTGGCTGCATCCTGTTTCGCGTCGGCCATTGTCACACACCCAGTCTCGATGAACTGTTCAGGCGCATGCCGCTGACCTGCACGGCGTTCACGATTGCGGGACTCGCACTCATCGGCGTGCCACTCACGGCCGGCTTCGTCAGCAAGGCGGCACTCATCGGCGCGGCCATCGAGCATGGCTGGTGGCTCATCGCCGTGCTCATTCTCGTCAGTTCCCTGCTGTCGATCATCTACGTCGGCCGCGTCATCGAAATCATGATCTTCCGCCGCTCCCGCAGCCTTGCACCGTCGGCGGCAGGGTATGACGAAGCACCACTGGCGATGCTGATTCCGCTCTACGTGCTCGTGGCGCTGATCGTCCTGCTGGGCATTCGCGGCGACCTGGTGCTCGATCTCGCCAACGCCGGCGCGATCGACCTTCTGGGAGGTTTTCGATGAACCCTCTCTGGACACTGCTGCCACCGCTTGCGGTCATTCCCTGCATCCTGTTCTTCGGCGAGAAACGCCGCAACCTGCGTGAAGCCTCGATCATCGTCGCGGGGCTGTGGCTGCTCTGTCTGAACAACGGTCTGTACCACGAGGTGCTCCGTGGCGGGCAGGCGGTCAGTGGCGAACTGCCGATGCTCGCGGGCTTCTCGCTGAAGCTTTCGGCAGAGCCCATCGGCGTGCTGTTCGCGCTGCTCGCGAGTTTTCTCTGGGTGGTCACGACCGTCTACAGCATCGGCTACATGCGCGGGCATGACGAGAAGCACCAGACGCGCTTCTACCTCTGCTTTGCCATCGCGCTCGGCTCGGTCATGGCGGCGGCCTACGCCGACAACCTGCTGACCCTGTTCGTGGCCTACGAGGTGCTGTCCCTGTCGACCTATCCGCTGGTGACGCATGCCGGCAGCGACAAGGCAAGACGGGCCGGGCGGGTGTATCTCGGCCTGCTGATGGGGGCATCGATCGGGCTTTTCCTGCCTGCCGTCATCTGGGTGGCCACGGTCAGCGGTACGCTGGATTTTCGTGCCGGTGGCATCCTTGCGGATGCCGGTCTTTCCGGCGGCGCCCTTGCCGCGATGCTCGCACTGTTCGTGTTCGGTATCGGCAAGGCGGCGGTCATGCCGCTGCACCGCTGGCTGCCGGCAGCAATGGTTGCACCGACGCCGGTCAGTGCTCTGCTGCACGCCGTGGCAGTGGTCAAGACCGGTGTGTTCAGCCTGCTGAAGATCGTCACCTATACCTTCGGCATCGACACGGTGTTCGCGAGTGGTGCGGCCCAGTGGCTGCTGCCCTTTGCGGCCTTCACGATCGTCGTGGCCTCGGTGGTCGCGTTCACGAAGGACAACCTCAAGGCACGACTGGCGTACTCGACCATCGGACAACTCTCCTACATCGTGCTTGCGGCGCTGCTCGCCACCAGCATGTCGGTCTCGGGCGGGGCACTGCACATCGTCATGCACGCCTTCGGCAAGATCACGCTGTTCTTCTGTGCCGGGGCCATCATGGTGGCGCTGCACAAGACCGAGATCTCGGATCTCGACGGTATCGGTCGGCAGATGCCGATCACCATGGGCGCCTTCTTCGTCGGTGCGCTGTGCATCATCGGTCTGCCTCCGACGGGCGGGGCGTGGAGCAAACTGCTGATCGCAGGTGGTTCCCTCGAAACCGAACAACTCATCTGGGTGGGTGTACTGATGCTCAGTACGCTTCTGAACATCTGCTATCTGTTGCCGATTCCGCTGCGGGCGTTCCTGCGTCCGCCACCGGCATCGGCATCGTCGGGGGCCGTCGACCGCTGGGGTCTCCGCGAAGCGCCGATGCCCTCGCTCTGGGCCATCGTGCTGACGGCGACGGCGACGGTGCTGCTGTTCCTGTTTCCGGGGCCGCTCATGGCGCTGCTCGGTCAGATCGTCTGGCGCTGAATCGGGAGGAATCGACATGCATGAAAGACCGTCCAGTTCCCGAGCGCCGGCGTCGCCATCGGCAAGGTCGTCGCTTTCACCACTGGCGAAGCGTCTCGCCTGGCTCGGTGACCCGGGCTGGCTGCGTGGCGCCTCGCATGCGCTGCTCTACCTCGGTGGATTTCTGCTGTTTCTCGATCTCTTCATCGACATCCACGCCAAGGTGCCGGGTGAGGGGGTCTGGAGTTTCTACAGCGTGATCGCACTGGCGGCGATCATCGGCGTGGTCCTCGGTGCGCGCTGGCTCGGCGAGCGCATGCGTCAACCGGATGGTTTCTACCACGACGCGCCGACCGACTCGCGTGGTGCCGGCACCGAGCAGGAGTCGTGATGCTCACGCTGCTGCTTTCGCCCTTCGGACTCTTCCTGCTGGCAGCGCTGGTGCTGCCCTGGCTCTCCGCTACGCTGCGCCGTCTGCTGTTGGTCGGCGTGCCGCTGCTGGCACTGTTGTCGCTGCTGCTGCATGGCCATGGCAACCACGGGCAGGTGGCCATGCTCGGTTTCGAACTCGAGTTCCTGCGCATCGACGGTCTCTCGTTCATATTCGCGCTCGTGTTCTGCATCGGCGCCTTCATTGCCGGCATCCATGCACTGCATGTCGACGACCGCATGCAGCAGATCGCGACCCTCGTCTACGCGGGTTCTGCCATTGCTGCGGTACTTGCCGGTGATCTCGTCGTGCTGTTCCTGTGGTGGGAAGGCACGGCGCTCGCGTCGGTGTTTCTGATCTGGGCCCGGCGCACTGACGAAAGCTACGCCACCGGCATGCGCTATCTCGTCATTCAGGTGCTCTCGGGCGTGCTGCTCCTCGCCGGGTTGCTGGTCCACTATCAGCAGACGGGTTCGATCTCCTTCGATCATCTCGGGCTCGTCAATACCGGCACGGTGCTGATTTTCATCGGCTTCGGCATCAAGGTGGGCTTTCCGCTGCTGCACAGCTGGATCCCCGACGCCTATCCCGCGTCGACCGTCACGGGCACCGTGGTGCTGTCGATCTTCACCACCAAGATGGCGGTATATGCGCTCGCGCGCGGCTACGCCGGCACCGAGATTCTCGTGTGGCTCGGTGTGCTCATGGCGCTGTACCCGCTGTATTTCGCGGAAGTGGAGAACGACCTTCGCCGGGTGCTCGCCTGGAGCCTCAACAATCAGCTCGGTTTCATGGTCGTGGGCGTGGGCATCGGCACCGAACTCGCCATCAATGGTGCCGCCGTGCATGCCGTTGCCTCGGTGCTGTACAAGGGCCTGCTGTTCATGTGCATCGGCGCGGTGCTTTACCGAACGGGTACCGCAAAGGCAAGCGAACTCGGCGGGCTCTATCGGCACATGCCGGTGACGGCAGCCTGCTGTCTTGTCGGTGCGGCTTCGATTGCCTCGATGCCGCTGTTCTCGGGCTTCGTGTCGAAATCCCTGATCGTCAGCGCCGCGGCCTACGAACACCACGACCTGGCCTGGTACGCCCTGATCATTTCCTCGGTCGGCGTCATGAGTCACACGGCCATCAAGGTGCCGTGGTTTGCCTTTTTCGGCACCGACCGGCACTACCGTGGTGACGACGCACCGGCACACATGCAGATCGCGATGCTGATCGCCGCTGCCTTGTGCCTCGGCATCGGCGTGTTCCCGGGTGCGTTGCACGCGCTGTTGCCGCATGAGGTGGATTACCACGCCTTCACTTTCGCCCATCTGCTGACCCAGATGCAGCTCATCGTGTTCGCGCTTCTCGGCTATGCGGTGCTGTTCCGACTCGGCTACCGCATGGAGAAGAAACCCGGCACGCTGCCGGATGTGGACATCGTGTATCGGCGCTGGGCGCCGGCGGCCCTGCCCGTGATCGCGGCGAAGGTGATCGGCGTGAACCGGGCGCTGCGAACCGCGGCCCTGTCCGCCATCGGTAACGTGCAGCGCTTCGTCGAGCATGTGTCACGACCCGGCGCGGTGTTCGCCCGTGGCTGGAGCGTGGCCAGCATGATGTTCACCGTCGTGGTGATGATGCTGATCATGTTGCTCGGGAACTTCATGGGTTGAACGACCTTGCATTGCTGGCGCTACCGTCTGCCGAGCACCCGAGCACCCGAGCACCCGAGCAACCAGGCAACCAGGCAACCAGGCGGCTTCAGGTTTGTCTGAGCGGGTGCCGGCTGTGCGAAAATGGAGCGCCACGGTGCCACGGTGCCACGGTGCCACGGTGCCACGGTGCCACGGTGGGTTTCGAAAACCCGTCAACCCGGCTGCCGAAGACGGCGACACCATCCAGCCCTGAGGCAAGGGGATTGACTGCTGCATGAACAAGATCTACGACAACGCCGATGCTGCGCTCGAGGGCCTGCTCGAAGACGGCCTGCTGATCGCCGCTGGTGGCTTCGGGCTGTGCGGCATACCCGAACTCCTGATCGACGCCATCGTCAGAAGTGGCGTGAAGGATCTCACCTTTGCTTCGAACAATGCCGGTGTCGATGGTTTCGGCCTTGGCAAACTCCTCGAAACGCGGCAGATCCGCAAGATGATGTCGTCCTACGTGGGCGAGAACGCCGAGTTCATGCGCCAGTATCTCGCGGGCGAGCTCGAACTCGAATTCAACCCCCAGGGCACGCTGGCCGAGCGCATGCGCGCCGGCGGCGCGGGCATACCCGCCTTCTACACGCGCACGGGTTTCGGCACCATCGTCGCCGAAGGCAAGGAAGAGCGTGAGTTCAACGGCGAACCGTACATCCTCGAACATGGCATCTTTGCCGACCTTGCCATCGTCAAGGGCTGGAAGGCCGATGAAACCGGCAACATGGTGTTCAGGAAGACTGCACGCAACTTCAATCCACCCGCCGCCATGTGCGGGAAGGTCTGCGTGGCCGAGGTCGAGGAGATCGTGCCGGCGGGGTCGATCGACCCCGATCATATCCATCTTCCCGGTGTCTACGTACATCGCCTTGTGCAGGGCGAACACGAAAAGCGCATCGAACAGCGCACCACGCGCAAGAGGGAGGCAGTCTGATGGCCTGGGATCGTGAACAGATGGCAGCACGCGCTGCACAGGAACTCGAAGACGGCATGTACGTGAACCTCGGCATCGGCATCCCGACGCTGGTGGCGAACCACATCGGTGACAAGTACATCACCTTCCAGTCCGAGAACGGCATGCTCGGCATGGGCCCGTTTCCCTACGAAGGCGAGGAAGACGCTGACCTCATCAATGCCGGCAAGCAGACCATCACCGAACTGCACCGTACCTCCTATTTCGACAGTGCCACGAGCTTCGGCATGATCCGCGGCGGCAAGATCGCGGTGGCCATCCTCGGCTCGATGGAAGTGGCCGAGAACGGTGATCTTGCCAACTGGATGATTCCCGGCAAGCTCGTCAAGGGCATGGGCGGGGCGATGGATCTCGTTGCGGGTGTCGGCAAGGTGATCGTACTCATGACGCACACCAGCAAGCATGGCGAGAGCAAGGTGCTGAAGGAATGCACTCTGCCACTGACCGGCAAGGGTGTGGTTGATCGCATCGTCACCAACCTCGGCGTACTCGATGTGGTCGAGGGCGGCCTGAAGATCGTCGAACTTGCCGACGGGGTGAGCGAAGCAGACATGCGAGCCGCTACCGAAGCCACCATCGTCGGCTGACACCTTCATGAAATTTGTATACGCGGACGGGCTTGCAAACTCCAGATCATGCGCCGCTTTGCCGACGATGAGCATTTTGGTGTCAGGGAATGGGCGTGGCTTGCGCTTCGTCCTTGTCAAACGAGCACTCAGGCACGCGCCAGTTCGATGATCACGTCCCGCGCGATGCGGATGTCCTCTTCCTGCATTTCCATGTGTCCGCAGCTGAAGCGGATCACGAACTGCCCGTCGTGCAGCGTCTGCGTGAGGTAGATGCGCCCGTCGTCATTGATGCGCTCGATGAGTTGACGGTTGCTCGCGTCGAGATCCTCGACGCCAGCCGGTACATGGCGGAAGGTGAAGAGGGCGAGGATGGGTTCCGTCACGATCTCGAAATCGTCTTCGCGGCGCAGCTGCTCGGCAAGCCATGCGGTCCATTCGACGTGACGGCGAATCATCGCCTGCAAGCCCTCGATGCCATAGGCACGCATCAGGAACCAGAGCTTCAGTGCCCGGAAACGCCGCCCGAGCTGTATGCCCCATTCGCTGTAGTTGATGATGCCATCCCGGCCGTGGGTTCTGAGGTATTCGGGCTGGATGGCGAGGGTTCTGACGAGGGTTTCGGGGTCGCGCACGAAGTGGCAGGAGCATTCCATCGGCGCACCGAGCCACTTGTGAGGGTTGAAGACGATGCTGTCGGCGAGTTCCACACCCTCCCAGAGCGGGCGGAACTCGGGGCAGATCATGGCGGAACCGGCCCAGGCGGCGTCGACGTGCGTGTAGAGGTCTTCGCGTCGGGCCAGTTCACACACGGCGCGGACGTTGTCACAGGCGCCCATGGAGGTACCACCGACACAGGTCACGATGCCGGCCGGCAACAGCCCCGCTTTGCGATCGGCCGTGATGGCAGCTTGCAGCGCCTCGACGTCCATCGCACGGTCGTCGGTGGTCGGAATCCTGACAAGGTTGTCCTGCCCGAGGCCCGCAATCCAGATGGCCTTGTCGATGCTGCTGTGGGTATGCGTGGATGCGTAGACGCGTGTCTGTGGCAGACCTGCCAGGCCTTGCCGATTACCCTGCCATTCGAGGGCACGTTCGCGCATGGTCAGGATGGCGCAGAGTGTGGCGCTGGATGCGGTGTCCTGCAGCACTCCCTTGAAGCCTTCGGGCAGGCCTGTCGCCTGACGGAGCCAGTCCACCATGCGGGTTTCGAGTTCGGTGGCGGCGGGCGAAGTCTGCCAGAGCATGCACTGACTCGCGAGCGCCACGGCCAGTTGCTCCGCAACCAGTGCCGCCGGGGCCGAATTCGAGGGGAAGTAGGCAAAGAAACGTGGGTGCTGCCAGTGCGTCATGCCGTCGGGAATGATGTCGACGAAGTCGGCGAAGATGGTTTCCATGGGTTCGGCGGCAGCAGGTGGTGCCTCGGCAATGCGTGCCGCGATTTCGCCGGGTTGCACCTGTGCGCGTACCGGGCGCTCGCCGATGCCGGCATGGTAGTCTGCCGCCCACTCGGCCGCCCGATGTGACCATTTGCCGAAGTCTTCCTTACGCATGTGCGATTGCCTTGTGCCTTTGTCACCCACAGCATACGACACTCTTCGGGAGCTTCGGGAGTTGCGTGCAGGAATCGGCGCCTGTCTCAGAGCGCTGCTGCCTCCCTTGCCAGTGCCTCGATACCTGTCCAGTCGCCGTCGCGCATTTTCTGTTGCGGTGCCACCCAGGAACCGCCGACGCACTCCACGTTGTTCAGCGCCAGAAAGTCGGGTGCCGTCGAGAGTGACACACCCCCTGTCGGACAGAAACGCACATCGACGAAAGGTCCGCCGAGTGCCTTGAGCATCGCGATGCCACCTGCCTGTGATGCTGGAAAGAATTTCAGTTCATTGTAGCCACCATCACGGGCGCGCATGATGTCGGCCGGTGTCATGCTGCCCGGCAGCAGCGGCATGCCGAGTTCGTGCGCCGTCTTGCCGAGCGCATCGGTGTAACCCGGACTCACGGCAAACTCGGCGCCTGCGGCCAGCGCGCGTTCCAGATCCCTGGCATCGAGCGCAGTGCCCACGCCGACGATCGCACCGTCGACGGCGCTCATGATCCTGACCGCGTCGAGTGCTGCGGGGGTGCGCAGCGTGACTTCGAGTACCGGCAGGCTACCGGCGACCATGGCTCGGGCCAGCGGTTCGGCATGGGCAGGATCGTCGATGACGATCACCGGAATGACGGGGGCTTTTCGCATCAGGTCGATGACGTTCATGCGCAGGTTTCTCCGGTGTCTGCAAGGCTTGTGGTTGTCGCGGACGGGGATTTTCGTCGGGAATCGTGATGTGGGCAGCAGCCAGACTGCCGCGGTCATTGCCGGCGTGACTCAGCCCATCAGACTGATGGCGCCTTCCTCGGCAGCATTCACGTTGCGGCGGAAGCCGGCAAAGAGTTCGCGACCCAGTCCGCTGTGGTTGCCTTCGAGATCCGGTGCAGTGGTGGCGCGCGCTGCCCACTCCTCGGCATCGACCTTCGCCGTGAGTTCTCCGGTCTCGGTATCGACGCGGATGATGTCGCCGTCGCGAACACGCGCCAGCGGTCCGTCGAGGAGGCACTCGGGAGACACGTGAATGGCCGCGGGAACCTTTCCGGAAGCACCCGACATGCGCCCGTCGGTCACGAGAGCGACCTTGAAACCACGATCGAGCAACACGCCGAGTATCGGCGTGAGCTTGTGCAGTTCCGGCATGCCGTTGGCACGTGGGCCCTGGTAGGTCACGACCGCGACGAAATCCCGTTCGAGTTCACCTGCCTCGAAGGCTTCGCGCAGCGCGCGCTGCGAATGGAAGACCAGCGCCGGGGCTTCGACCACACGGTGCTCGTTTCCGACGGCCGATGTCTTGACCACGGCGCGGCCGAGATTGCCGTGCATGAGGCGCAGCCCGCCGTCGGCCCGGAAGGGAGCGTCGGCCGATGCGATGATGCTGTCGTCCACCGACGCTGTCGGCCCCTCGCGCCATTTCAGCGTACCGTTGTCGAGCCAGGGTTCCTCGGTGTAGCGTTCGAGACCCTGATCGGAGGCAACGGTCAGCACGTCCCGGTGCAGCAGCCCCGCGTCGAGCAACTCGCGAATGACGAGCGCCATGCCGCCGGCAGCGTGGAACTGGTTGACGTCGGCCTGGCCGGAAGGGTAGACATGCGTGAGCAGCGGCACGAGTCGCCCGAGAGCGTCGAAGTCGTCCCAGTTGATCTCGATGCCGGCACAGCGGGCAATGGCGATGATGTGCAGCGTGTGGTTGGTGGATCCGCCGGTGGCGAGAAGGCCCACGATGGCATTGACGATGGCACGCTCGTCGACGAGTCTGCCGATGGGTGTGTACTCGTTGCCCCTGGCGGTGATCGCCAGCGCACGCTGGGCGGCGGCGCGGGTCAGGGCATCGCGCAGTTCGGTGCCGGGGTTGACGAATGCCGCACCCGGGAGATGCAGGCCCATCACTTCCATCAGCATCTGGTTGGAATTCGCCGTACCGTAGAAGGTGCAGGTACCGGGGCCGTGGTAGGAGGCGCTCTCGGATGCGAGAAGCTCTTTCCGCGTGGCCTTGCCTTCGGCATGACGCTGCCGCACACGCGCCTTTTCCTTGTTGGGAATGCCGGTGGTCATGGGCCCTGCCGGTACGAGCACGACGGGCAGATGCCCGAAGCTCAGTGCCCCCATGAGGAGCCCCGGGACGATCTTGTCGCAGACACCCAGCATGACGACGGCGTCATGGACATTGTGGGAGAGGGCAACGGCAGTCGACATGGCGATGACATCGCGGCTGAACAGCGAGAGTTCCATCCCGGGTTGCCCCTGCGTGACACCGTCGCACATCGCTGGTGTGCCCCCGGCGACCTGGGCCGTGGCGCCGATCTCGCGTGCCGCGGCGCGAATGAGGGCCGGTGCATGCTCGTAGGGCTGGTGTGCCGAGAGCATGTCGTTGTAGCTCGTGACGATGCCGAGGTTCGGCGCGCGCTCTGCATGCAGGATGATCTTGTCATGCTCGGGTGAGGCGGCAAAGGCATGGGCAATGTTGGTACAGCCCATGACTGTGCGCGGCGAGCCGACTGCGGCCATCTCCTCGATGCTGTCGAGGTAACGCCGACGGGACGATTCGCTGCGTTTTCTGATGGTGTCGGTGATGTCGTTCAGTCGGGAAAGACCGTCGCTCATCGCAGGATGATCTCCGTGAATGCGGTGCTGTGCCGGTGCCGCAGATGTACGTGGGTTGCTGTGCCGGTGCTTGTAGATGCGCGTGGGTTGCCGTGTCGATGCTGCAGATGCTGTTGGTGCCGCGCCGAGGCAGATGGCACCGAGCATTGAGTAACATGATTACAGAACCATGACAATTTCGGTTCCGAAAACCATTGAAAAACGCTTGTGAATGACTTGGCAATTGGTGTTATTCTGTAAGTAGTAATACTACCAAATAATGCGCCAGCCGGATTGCCGTCATGAACCTGATTTCCAGCGAAGCGCTCGGGCCCTTCGACCTCGTGCTGTTCGGTGCCACGGGTGATCTGTCCATCCGCAAGCTCATCCCGTCGCTCTACTTCTGCCATCGCAGCGGGCAACTGCCCGAGGACGGACGCATCATCGGCGCATCCCGCACGGTGTACGACAGCGAGGGCTTTCGGCAGAAGGTTCGCGATGAAGCGCGCGAACACATCGACGACCCGAGTTTCGACCATGAGGTGTTCGAGGCTTTCCTGACAAGGCTCGACTACCTGCCGATGGATGTCACCGGCAAGGAAGACTATCGCCGACTTGCCGCCATACTCGAGGGCCGTGATGATCGTGTGCGGATCTTCTACCTTTCCGTTGCACCGAGTCTTTTCCAGACCATCGCCGACGAGGTCGATGCGGCCGGTCTCGTCACCGACAACTGCCGTGTTGCGCTCGAGAAACCGCTCGGCCGCGACCGGCAGAGCGCCGACGCCATCAACGATGCGCTGGCAGGAAGCTTCGCCGAAAGCCAGATCTTCCGCATCGATCACTATCTCGGCAAGGAAACGGTGCAGAATCTGCTTGCGCTGCGTTTCGGCAATCTGCTGTTCGAACCCCTGTGGCGGAGCGAGCACATCAGCGACGTGCAGATCACCATCGCCGAATCGCTCGGTGTGGGCACGCGGGGTTCCTTCTACGACCAGACCGGCGCGCTTCGCGACATGGTGCAGAATCATCTCCTGCAACTGCTCGTGATCATTGCCATGGAGCCACCCGTGAGCATCGATCCCGACGCGGTACGTGACGAGAAGATCAAGGTGCTGCGCGCACTCAAGCCCCTTGCCGGCATCGACGCCATCGAGAACACCGTGCGCGGGCAGTACACGGCAGACTCCCGTGAAGAGGGCCAGCCGGGCTATCTCGACATCGAGGACGTACCCGACGACAGCACGACCGAAACCTTCGTGGCACTGCGTGCCGAAATCGGCTCCTGGCGCTGGGAAGGGGTGCCGTTCTTCCTGCGTACGGGCAAGTGTCTCGAGAGCAAGAGCACCGAGATCGTCATCAACTTCAGAAAGGTCCCGCATGCGATCTTTCCGAGCGCCGACGGTTTCACCACGCCGAATCAATTGATCATCCGGTTGCAGCCGGATGAGCAGATCCGCATGCGTGTGTACGTGAAGGCCTGGGGTGATGACATCCAGTTGCAGCCGGTGTACCTCGATCTCGACTTCAACGACGTGTTCCGGAAGCGTCGCATGATCGCCTACGAAAGGCTGCTGCTCGACATCATCCGCGGCAATCAGACGCTGTTCATGCGACGCGACGAAGTCAGTGCTGCCTGGGCCTGGATCGACCCCATTCGTGCGGCCTGGGAGCAGTTCCAGACAGTGCCGAAACCCTACAAGGCAGGCTCCTGGGGGCCGAATGCGGCCAATGCCATGATCAGCCGGGACGGTCACGCCTGGAGTGAGGACTGATGAGGGCGCAGACTCTGGGCACGTCGGACAGGTCAGGCACGATGAGCCGACGAGTCAACCGGCCGAGGCGACAAGACAGTTACAATGCGCATTGGATGGCGGCGCCGGCGGAAAACCTGTCACGCGTCGTCGGATCGCTGTTCACGGGGGATTGCCACCGATGCAACCTGAAGAGTTGACTTTCGGCTGGGTCGAAGACGAGGATCGGGACGAACTCGCCGAGCGCCTTGCCTGCAATATCGCCGAACACCTTGCGCAGACCTTGCGTGCGCGTGGCAAGGCCACGTTGATCGTCTCGGGGGGATCCACACCGAAGCCCGTGTTCGCGCGCCTGTCGACGAAGGACATCGACTGGTCCGGCATCACCGTCACGCTCGCCGACGAGCGCTGGGTGCCGCCCGATCACGAAGACAGCAACGAAAAGCTCGTACGCGAGAACCTGCTCGTGAATCGTGCGGCGGCGGCGAGCTTCATCCCGCTCTTCCGCGATGTGGCCGGGCCTGAAGACGCGCTGGATGATGTGGCCGGCGATCTTGAATCCGCACTCAGGAATCTCGGTGTGCTGGTGCTCGGCATGGGCGCCGACGGACACACGGCATCGCTCTTTCCCGATGCACCGGAACTCGAAGCGGCAATGGACAGCGATCAGCCAGCGCTGGTCATGATGATGCATCCCCCGTCGGTTACACAGGCCCGCATCACGCTTACGGCAAGGGCACTGACGCATGCGCGCGTCTGTTTCCTGCACATCACGGGCACCGACAAGCGCGAAGTCCTCGAGCAGGGTCTGCTGGCGGTGGAACAGGTACCGCCTGCCGTCAGGCTCATGGAACGCATGCCCGAGCCCGTGCTCGTGTACTGGGCGCCCTGAAGGATTCGGCGCCTGAACGGCGCGTCGTCTGCAGATCACGTCGATGCTCGCGAAAACCAAATCGGCCTTGCCGAACCTCAGGAAGTCGGAACAGAAGGTGGCGCGTGTCGTCATCGACGATCCGGAATCCTGCGTCCAGTCCTCGATCCAGAGCCTCGCGCGTGCCGCCGGCGTCAGCGAACCCACCGTCATTCGTTTCTGCCGTGCGCTCGGCTGTTCGGGTTTTCAGCAGTTCAAACTGAAACTCGCCCAGGACATCGCCAGCCGTGGCACCTTCTTCTACCGCGATGTCACGACCGAAGACTCGGCGGGTGAACTCGCCCAGAAGATCATCGACGGTGCCGTGGCCTCGCTGGTGCAGATTCGCAACAACGTCGACGAACAACCGATCGACGAGGCCGTGCGGCTCTACGAGAGTTGCGAGCGTGTCGAGTTCTACGGCTCGGGCGGTTCTGCGGTGGTGGCCGAGGATGCTCAACTGAAGTTCTTTCGCCTCGGGAAGCCGGCCATAGCCTATGCCGACCCGCACGTGCAGCATGCGTCGGCAGCGCTGCTCGACAAGCACTCGCTGGTCATTGCCATTTCCCACTCCGGTCGCAGCAGCGATATCCTGAAATCCGTGGAAATCGCTCAGCAGGCGAGGGCGCAGGTCATCGCCGTGACGGCCACACGTTCACCGCTGGCGGACATCAGCGATGTGGCGCTGACCGTCGATGTCGATGAAGACAGCGACATCTTCTCGCCCGTCAAGACGCGCCTTGCCCAGATGGTGATGCTGGATATTCTGGCCGTCGGCGTTGCCGTACGTGGTGGCGAAGAGATGCTCGGCCAGCTTGCCCGCGCGCGACGCGCCATCGACTTCAAGTTCGTGAACTGAACCCGGAGAGGCGGGGTGCGGGAACCGCGGCATGCTGGTTCTGTCGATCGGCTGCCGTCTCGGGCAACGCGCAGCCGTTGTTGCCACAGAGGACAGTTTGCGCGACTGACACCGCGTCAACTCTGTGTCAGCGTCCGACGCTGGTTTCTCCGAAGACCGATACCGTCTGTGGGTCAATGAGCACACGTGCCCGTGCAAAGATCTCGTCGGCATCGATCTGGAACACGGCCTGACCCAGCTGGTTGACATCGACGCTCATCGGATCCGAGAACGACTCGTCGTTCGATATCTGAATTTCGTAGCCTGGCGGAGCGTTGTCGATCTTGTCGGGCGAGGGGGCATCCTCGTCGTCCTCGATCTCACGTCGCAGTGCGTCGGCGACAGGTGTGTCCACCTTGATCAGGAACTCGCTGCCCTCACGCGTGACTCGCAGTGGCACCGGTGCGACGCTGTCGTCGATGGCGGCAACGGTGAGTTCCGTATTGCTGGTAAAACCCTTGAGTCCGCTGTCGGCAATGGCCCGGAGCAACACATGGTAGTGACCGGCGTCCGCGTCGGGGATCTCGATGGACTGCTCTTCGGTCTTCCAGGTGGCGACGGTTTCACGTCCCTTGACATCCCGCGCGAGGCGAACCTGGTAGCTGGCTGCCGAGCTCAGCGACCACCAGCTCAGGCGGTCTTCATCGGACATTCGAATGGGGATGTTGCGGAACACCGGTGGGGGCAGCAGTGCTTCAGGCTCACCGGGCGCGTCGCCGGCTGCCGTGACCGTACCGAAGCCCTCCGGCAGATCAAGCTCGGCATCGTCTGCATTGACGACCACTTCGCCCTCGGTGACGCCAACGAGCAACTCATCGGCGTCGGCGCCAAAGTCGAAAACGGTACCGCGCACCGCCGCCGAGGCAAAGGGCGTTTCGATGCGGAATTCGACGGGCTGACCTTCGCGCTTCTCGACGTTCGAACGCATCTCGCCTTCCTGCGCCTCGATCTCGATGACGCAGTCATCCTGGTCTTCGAGGCAGTTGAGGTTGGTGATGCGTGCGCGGCTGTCGGGTTGCAGATTCACGACCGAACCTGACGAGAACTCGAGGCTGACGTAACCCGCAGGGCCCGTGGCGATCATGTCACCGGTGCCGACCATCATGTCGGCTTCGACCGCAGTATCGCCACCGAGCGTGACCTTGCCCTTGACGAAGACCACGCGTGCGCCTTCCACGTCAGCCGGAACCTGAATCGGGATGAGCAGCGTGTCGCCGACCTCCAGAACGTCATCGAGGCTCAATTCGTTGAACTCGGCAAGCTGTGCCGTGTAACCGACCGTGCCGAGTTCGCGCTGCGCAATCGTCGACAGCGTATCGCCTTTCCGGATGGTGATGGCGCGCGAGCGAATGCGCGACGCCGGCTTCGGTTCATCGCTCTTGCTGACGTGTTCCTCGGCTTGCTGTTCGGTCTCGTAGTCCTGTGCCAGAGAGATGGGAGCCGTCAGAAGGATTGCCGACAGGAACACGAGGGCAGTCACTGCCGCGAGTTGTCCTGAGCACCGCGCTGAACGAGTCTGCAACCGGGAACGGGTGGGGAGATCGATCGTGCGAATCACTGCAACATCCTGTGGTCAATCGAGTGTTTTCAGGCGTGTGAGCCTGAGCCGTGGTCAGTCGAGTTTCTTCAGGCGTGTGAGCCTGAGCATGTTCGTGGTGCCGGTGCGCCCGAAGGGCATGCCGGCGGTGATGGCGATGATCTCGCCGATTTCGCCGAAATCTTCTTCAAGGGTAACGCGTATGGCATTTGCAACCATGTCGTCGATGTTGTCCATGTTCTTCGTTCGTAGCTGCACCGCGTGTACTCCCCACACCAGTGCGAGGCGCCGCGCTGTCCGGTCGCTCGGGGTGCATCCGATCACCGGGGCTTCCGGGCGTTCCCTTGCCGCTCGGCAACTCGAGAACCCGGATTCCGTGTAGGTGAAGGTGGCGGCCAGCGGCATGACGTTCGCCACGTGCCTGAGCGACGAGCTGATGGCATCGGCGACCGTGTTGCCGGGTTCGGGCATGGCGGCATCGACCACCCGCCGGTAGTAGTGGTCGCGCTCGACTTCGCAGATGATGCGATCCATGGCAGTGACCGCATCGACCGGGTAACTGCCTGCGGCGGTTTCCGCTGACAGCATCACGGCATCGGCACCCTCGTACACGGCGGTGGCAACGTCGGAGGTCTCCGCACGGGTGGGTACGGGCGAGTTGATCATCGATTCGAGCATCTGTGTGGCAACGACCGTGGGTTTCCCTTCCTGACGTGCACGCCGGAGAATGCGGCGCTGCACCACCGGCACCTTCTCCTGAGGCATTTCGACGCCGAGGTCGCCACGCGCGACCATGACGCCATCGCTGAGGTTCACGATGGCATCGAGGTGTTCGATGGCGGAGGGCTTTTCGATCTTCGACATGATCGCTGCATGCTTGCCGACGCGATCGCGAAGTTCCACGAGGTCGTTGGGTAGTTGCACGAAACTCATCGCCACCCAGTCCACGCCAAGCCCGATGGCGAAATCGAGATCCTTGATGTCCTTGGGCGTCAGCGGTGAAATCGGCAGGTAGAGATCCGGCACGTTGACGCCCTTGTTGGAGCTGATCCTGCCACCGACCTCGACGGTCGTGACGGCGCGCTCGCGCGTGCATTCCCTGACACGAAGACGTATTCGTCCGTCATCGACGAGAAGATGGGCGTCCCTGGCGAGTGCCGCGAAGATTTCGGGGTGCGGCAGCGGCGCGCGGCTCCTGTCACCGGGCGTGCCGTCCATGTCGAGCACGAACTCCTGACCTTTCTCGAGATCGACGGCATCGTCGACGAAGCTACCGACGCGCAGTTTCGGCCCCTGCAGATCGGCGACGATGCCGATGGGGCGGGCGACTTCCCGCTCCACTTCGCGAATGTTGTCACGGATACGCTGCTTGTCTTCACGGCTGCCGTGACTGAAGTTCAGGCGAAAGGCATCGGCGCCTGCTTGCCACAGGGCAAGAATGCTGTCACGGTTGTCACTGACAGGGCCGAGCGTGGCAAGAATCTTGGCGTTGCGGCGACGTCTCATGGGGTGTCCGAGAGTTGATGAACCGCTGAGCCGGAAGCGGTGCGCTGAACGATGTCGCATGATACACCCAACCCATCCGTGCTTGAATGGACGTTCAGTCAGTGATCACACCACAACCGGGTTCGGTAGGCCTCTCTCCGGAGCAGGCCGCCGCACGTGTGCAACGACGCGCATCGCTCGCAGAGCGCTTGCGAACCGACCTGCCGCACCTCACGGTGCTTGCCACCGAAGAAGCACTGAAGCCCTACGAATCCGACGGACTCACGGTGTTTCGTCGCACGCCTCTTCTGGTAGTGCTGCCGGAGAACATTGCCGAAGTACAGGGGGTGATGAGAATCGCCCATGCCGAGGGCGTGCCCGTCGTCGCCCGCGGCGCCGGCACGGGGCTTTCGGGCGGTGCGCTGCCCCACGAGGACGGCATCCTCCTCGGTCTGGCGAAGTTCACGCGCATTCTCGAACTCGACCCCGAACTCGGTTTCGCGCGCGTCGAACCCGGTGTCAGAAACCTCGCCATCAGTGAAGCGGCACGTCCGCACGGACTGTACTACGCCCCCGACCCATCCTCTCAGATCGCCTGCACCATCGGCGGCAATGTCGCCGAAAACGCCGGGGGCGTGCATTGCCTGAAATACGGGCTCACCGTGCACAACGTGCTCGCGGTGAAGCTCGTGACGGTGGAAGGCGAACTGCTCGAACTCGGCTCGCTGGCACCGGATGCGCCCGGCTACGATCTGCTTGCCGTCGTCACGGGCAGCGAAGGCATGCTGGGCGTGATCGTCGAGGTCACGGTCAGACTTCTGCCGCTGCCACCCGTGGCGCGCCTCGTCGTGGCCAGCTTCGCCTCGGTGGAAGATGCGGGTGCCGCGGTTGGCGATGTCATTGCGCGCGGCATCATCCCGGCCGGTCTCGAACTCATGGACAGACCCGCGCTCATCGCCGCGGAAGATTTCGCCCATTGCGGCTACCCGCTCGATGCCGCCGCGCTGCTGCTCTGCGAACTCGATGGCGTCGAGGAAGAGGTTGCCTGGCAGATCGAGCAGGTATCGTCGATGTTTGCGGCCCGCGGTGCGAGCTCGCAGCGCATTGCCGCCACCGAAAGCGAGCGCCTGCTGCTCTGGAAAGGCCGCAAGTCTGCCTTTCCTGCCGTGGGCAGACTGGCGCCGGACTACTACTGCATCGACGGCACCATCCCGCGCCGTCAGCTCCCGCACGTGCTCGCGCGCATGGATGAGCTGTCCGAAGAATTCGGTCTGCGGATCGCCAATGTCTTTCACGCCGGTGACGGCAATCTCCATCCGCTGATCCTGTTCGACAGCAACAAGGAAGGCGACACCGAACGCACCATCGAACTCGGCAGCCGCATCCTGCAGCTCTGCGTGGAAGTCGGTGGCACGGTCACGGGCGAGCACGGCGTCGGTGTCGAGAAGATCAACGAGATGTGCGTCCAGTTCGATGCCGCGACACTGGCGCAGTTTCGCGCGCTCAAGGCGGCCTTCGACCCGGCGGGTACGCTGAACCCCGGGAAGGTCGTGCCCACGCTGCAGCGCTGCGCCGAGTTCGGCGCCATGCACGTGCACGACAACAAGCTGCCGTTTCCGGAACTGGAGCGATTCTGATGGACGTCGAGAAGAGAACGACGCCTGCCGGCGATGTTGCCGTCGATCCGCTGCCGCAGGCGCCCGACTCAGCCGATCCTGCCGAGAACGATCGGAGCGAGGCACTGCTGGCGGCCGTGAACGAAGCGCGCGCGCAGGGCAGAACACTCTGGATTCGGGGCAGGGGGCAACGCGGGTTCATCGGGCGCAGCGCCGCTGCCGCCCGTGCCGAAGGTAGCGCCGTGTCCCTCTCGCTCGAGAACCACCGTGGCATCGTCCGCCACGAGCCCACCGAACTGTTCGTCACCGTGCGAGCCGGCACGCCGGTGGACGAACTGCAGACAGCACTGGCCAGTGAAGGGCAGATGCTGCCCTTCGAAGCGCCCTCGCACGGCGGCGGCAGCATCGGTGGCGCCATCGCCTGCGGTCTCTCGGGGCCACGCCGCCCCTTCGCGGGTGCTGCCCGTGATCATCTGCTGGGTTGCCGCTTCATCAATGGCCGCGGGGAATGCCTGTCGGTGGGTGGGGAAGTCATGAAGAACGTCGCGGGCTACGATCTCTCCCGCCTGCACGCCGGCGCCTACGGCACCCTGGGCGTGCTGCTCGAGGTCTCGCTCAAGGTGGTTCCCGTGCCGGCGGCATCCGTCACGATCGTGCTGGCGCAGGGCAGTGACGCCGAGGCCATCGCCGCCGTGCAACCGCGTCTGCGGCAGCCCTGGCCGATCACCGGCGTCGCCATCATCGATAGCTGTACATATATCCGGCTTGAAGGTGCAGAGCCTGCGGTCGCAGCGGCAAGGGTTTCGCTTGGTGGTGACACCCTTGTCGATGCGGACGCCTTCTGGTCTTCACTGCGCGAGCTCGAGCACGGTTTCTTCGCTGGCGCTCGTGACGCCGATTCACCGTCTGCCGACACGCTCTGGCGACTGGCCCTGCCGCCGCAGGCACCGACCCTGTCGACACGTCTCGGCGGCAGGTGGCTCAACGACTGGGCGGGTGCACTCCGCTGGTATCGGGGTGGCGCCAGTGCCGACACGGTGTTCGAGACAGCGGCGGCCGCGGGTGGTCACGCCATCTGCTGCAGCCCCTCGCTGCTGCCTGCGCATGCCTTTCAGCCCTTGTCTGCCGGCATGCAGGCGCTGCAGGCGCGGGTCAAGGCGAGTCTCGATCCCGAGCACCTCTTCAACCCCTCACGTTTCATTGTCTGAACGGTGGCCTTCGAGCCTCGCGCGCAGATCGTTCCTGACGTATCCTCTCCGACGCTCTCTTCCCGTCGCTCTCGACACCTCGATCTCCAGGCCCGCAGCCAGACCACCCGCCGCCAACATGCAGACCAGCATCCCGGACACACTTGCGAACGACACCCGCGTACGGATCGCCGAATCGATCCTGCGAAAATGCGTGCACTGCGGCTTCTGTCTCGCTACCTGTCCGACCTATCAGCTCACGGGCGACGAACTCGACAGCCCGCGCGGCCGCATCTACCTGATCAAGCAGGTGGCCGAGGGACAGCTGCCGACACGAACGACGCAGGCGCACCTCGATCGCTGTCTGAGCTGCCGCAGCTGCGAAACCACCTGTCCGTCGGGCGTTGAATACGGTCAGCTCATCGATCAGGGCAGGGCGCTCGTCAACGAACGTGTGCCGCGACCGGCCGGCGAGCGGCTCATGCGCAAGGCCCTGCTCACCGTGCTGCCTCATCCTGCCAGGATCGGCACCCTGACGCGTCTCGGTCAGAGCCTGCGCCTGCTCATGCCCACTGCGCTCAAGGCGAAACTGCCGCCGCGTCGGACGCCGGGCGAATGGCCTGTGACGGCAACCGAGACGCGCAGCATGCTGGTGCTCGATGGCTGCGCGCAACGCTCGATGACGCCTGCCACCAACCACGCCGCCGCGCGCGTGCTCGCGGCGCTGGGCATACGTCTGCAACCTGTGCCGGAGGCGCGTTGCTGCGGTGCGGTGTCACACCACCTCGACGCCACCGACGAGGCAAGGCAGTTCATGCGCGAGAACATCGATGCCTGGTGGCCGGCGATCGAGGTCGGTGCCGAGGCCATTCTGGTCACGGCGAGTGGCTGCGGCATGATGGTCAAGGAATACGGGCGTGAACTGGCCGATGATCCGGACTACGCCGACCGGGCGCGCCGCGTCAGCGAACTCGCGCGCGATACGGTGGAAGTGCTGCAGGCCGAAGACCTCACGCCGCTCCGCGCGCTGGACGGCTTCGATGCTGCCGTGAAGGCCGTTGGCAAGGTGGCCTTTCATCCCCCCTGTACGCTGCAGCACGGCCAGAAACTGCCACTGGCCACCGAGGGCCTGCTCGGCGACCTCGGCTTTCGCTTGACGCCGGTGCCCGACGCCCACCTCTGCTGTGGCTCGGCCGGTACCTATTCGATACTGCAACCGGTACTCGCCAGGCAGCTCCTGGCGCGCAAGACGGCTGCACTCATCAGTGGTGAGCCCGATGTCGTGGCAACGGCCAACATCGGTTGCCAGATGCACCTCGAAGGGGGACTGGGCAAACCCGTGGTGCACTGGATCGAGTTGCTGGATCGGGCCTTGTCCGACTGCCATCGGGCCTGAGCGGCGAGCGCTTCACTGCCTGCAGCGTGCCGGTTCCCGCGATTGATCCCCTGTCGCCAAAGGCTTCAGGCATTCGCTGCCAGCAACTGCGGCAACGCCTGCCGAGCACTTTCCGCAAGCAGCAAGTCGCGGCCATCCGGCGCGAGCCGCGTTGCCGGCATTTCCGGATCGATGCGAATGATCCGACTCCCGGCAGTGCGGGCCACGTCGATGAATGAGGCCGCGGGCATCACGCTGGCACTCGTGCCGACCACGAGCATCAGATCGGCGCCGAGCACGGCCTGCTCGGCGGCTGCCCAGACGTCTCCATCGAGCGCCTCGCCGAACCAGACGACGGCAGGGCGCATCGGTGCGCCACAACGCGGGCAGTTGCGAAGGCCCGGTGGGTCGGCAGGATCGATGTTCTCGCGATGGCCGCAGCCGGCATGACAGCGGTCCGACAACAGACTGCCGTGCAGATGATGCACCCGCTGTCCGTCAATGCCTGCGCGCTCGAGCAGGTCATCGACATTCTGGGTGACATGCGTGAACCCGGGGTGCATCGCCAGCGCTTCGTGACCCGCATGCGGCGACACCGCTGCAAGCGTTCGCCGGCGCTCGGCGTACCAGGCGATCACCGTCTCGGGATCTGCGGCAAAGCCTTCGGGAGAGGCAAGCTTCATCGGGTCGTGGTGCTTCCAGCGGGCATCCACGGCCGCGCCACGAAAGGTGGCGATGCCCGAGTCGGCGCTCATGCCCGCGCCGCTGAAGACGACCACCGAGCCTGCTTCGTGAATCCACTCTTGCGCTGTTCTGACCTTGTCCATGCGTTACACTTTGCCAGTATGGAATAGGATATGTGCTAACAATTCCGTACGCAGCTTGTTCGCTGCCCGTCACACGAGCAGAGCAACAGGCGACATTCGAAAGCGATTCGAACAAGAACAGCAAGGGAGCTTCCTCATGCCCGACAAATCCGACAACCTTCCCGCTTCCGAAGTCAACGGCGAACAGATGCGCCGTCTCGTCGAGAACTATGCCGACATCATGAAGCGCAGTCAGTCGATCGTACGGAAATCGCTCGAGAATCCCTCGGACAGCTTCAGCATCGTCGACCCACTCGCCATCGGCAAGGCCTTCAACGCGGCCGGCATGGCCATGCTGCAGGATCCGCAGGCACTCGCCGCGCGGCAGGTGGCCTGGTGGGGGGACTACACTCGCCTGGTGCAGTCCCTCTGGGGGCCTGCTGCCAGCAGCGGAGTCGCGCCCGGCTCGTTCGGTCTGTCGAATGCTTCGGAAACGTCCTTGCCCGAAAGCGGGGAGATCAAGGACCGGCGTTTCAAGGATCAGGTCTGGGCCGAGAACGCGGTGTTCGACTTTGCCCGGCGTTGCTATCTGCTGGCAGCCCGCCATGCGCGCGAGGGCGCCGAGTCCGTCGATGGGCTCGATGCGGCCACGCGCGAAAAGTTCGACTTCTACCTGAACCAGTATGTCGACGCGATGTCGCCGAGCAATTTTGCCGCGAGCAACCCTCAGGTGCTGAGGCGCACGCTCGAAACCGGCGGCGAGAATCTCGTCCATGGCCTGAAGCAGATGCTCGAGGACGTGGAGCGAGGCGGCGGAGAATTGCGTGTACGCATGACGGACACCGATGCCTTCGAACCCGGCGTGAACGTCGCCTCGGCCGAAGGACAGGTGGTCTACCAGAACAAGCTCATGCAGCTGATCCAGTATTCGCCCACCACCGAAAAGGTGCATGCGCGCCCGCTGCTCATCGTGCCACCCTGGATCAACAAGTTCTACATCCTCGATCTGCAGCCGAAGAACTCCTTCATTCGCTGGGCCGTGGGCGAGGGGCTGACCGTATTCGTGGTGTCGTGGGTGAACCCCGATGCCGCGTACGCGGACATGGATTTCGAGGACTACATGAAACTCGGACCGCTTGCCGCGCTCGATGCCATCGAGGAAGCGACGGGTGAGAAAACCGTCAATGCCATCGGCTACTGCATCGGTGGCACGTTGCTTGGCGCAACGCTTGGCTACATGAAGGCGAAAAAGGATGATCGCATCGCCAGTGCCACCTTCTTTGCCTGCATGCTCGACTTCAGTGAAGTCGGTGAACTCTCGGTGTTCATCGACGAAGAACAGATTCGGCGCATCGAACGCTACAGCGAGAAGAAGGGCTATCTCGACGGGCCGCAGATGGCGAGCGCCTTCAACCTGCTTCGTTCGAATGATCTCATCTGGTCCTTCGTCATCAACAACTACCTCATGGGTGAACCGCCGCGCGCCTTCGATCTCCTGTTCTGGAATTCCGATGCCACGCGCATGCCGAAGCGCATGCTGAGCTTCTATCTCAGGAACATGTATCAGCGGAACCTGCTCAAGGAACCCGGCGGCATCACTCTCGACGGTGAGCCGATCGACATCGGCAAGGTCACGATTCCGTGCTATTTCGTTGCCACGCACGATGATCACATCGCGCCCTGGAAATCGAGTTACATGGGAGCGAAGGTGCTGGGCGGTGGCCGGAAGACGCGCTTCGTTGTCGGCGGCTCCGGCCATATCGCCGGCATCATCAACCCGCCGGCGGCCAACAAGTACGGTTACCGTACCAACGAAGCCATGCCGGCGTCGCCCGATGACTGGTTCGCGGGCGCCGAACAACACGAGGGGTCGTGGTGGAACGACTGGATGGCCTGGATGCGACCGAAGAGTGGCAGAAAGGTGGCAGCAAGACAGCCGGGCGATGGCAAGCTGGAGGTGATCGAACCGGCACCGGGCTCCTACGTCAAGGTGCGAGTCTGATCATGCTGCGGCATCGCTCCTGCGTCAAGGTGCGAGTCCGAGCATGCTGAGGCGCCGTTTGCGTCACTGCGGGACGGCGCTCGGATGCGCTGGATGCGCCGCTGACGGGAATGGCTCGCAGCCGTGCCTCAGCTCTGTGTGATCATTCGCCGAAACGGTGCCGCAGGCTTCACCCAGCACGACCGAATCGCACCAGCCATTTCAGCCCAGCACGGCCGATCGCACCAGCCACACGGTATAGCCCACGTAAACCACGAGCAGCAGCAGCCCCTCGTAACGCGTGATCTCGCCCGGCTTCCCGCGTGCCAGCGACATCGGCAATACGGCAAGCGTCAGCAGGAACATCACCATCCAGTCGCGCCTGAATACCGTATGCGATATTTCCGATATCGGGTGGATCGTTGCCGCGAGGCCCACCACGGCGAGGATGTTGAAGAAATTCGATCCGACGATGTTGCCGAGTGCCAGATCGTTCTCGCCCTTCCGCGAAGCCGCCACGCAGGCTGCCAGTTCGGGGAGAGAAGTGCCGATGGCAACGATCGTCAGGCCGATCACGAGATCGCTGACGCCGAACATCTCGGCGATGGCGACTGCACCCCAGACGAGCATGCGCGAACTCACGACCAGCAGCACGAGCCCGACGGCGAGCCAGAGGATGGCCGCGCGAAGCGGCATGAGTTCATCTCCGGTGACGTCCACGACGCCCTCGATGGCGCCGTCACCGACTTCCGCTGCGTCCAATTCTCCTGCAATTCCGGCTGCGGCGCGTTGCTCGCGACGGAGCACCCGTGCTTCGTGTATCTGCCAGATGGCGAGGGCACCGAGGGTGGCCAGCAGTAGCCAGCCTTCGAGTCTGTTGATGCCGTAGCCCGTCCAGAGAAGCACGCCGAACAGGAGACTGATGGCAATCAGCATCGGCATTTCGCGCCGGACCAGCGCCGAGGAGGTCACGGCGATCGGCGCGATGATCGCCGTCAGGCCCAGAATCAGGCCGACGTTGGCGATGTTCGAACCGATGGCGTTGCCGAGTGCAAGACCCGAGGTACCATCGAGGGCCGCGATCGCCGACACCGTGAGTTCAGGCGCCGAGGTGCCGAAACCCATGATCAGCATGCCGACGAGCAACGGCGACATGCCCGAATGGGTGGCGGTGGCCGCTGCGCCCTCGATGAAACGATCCGCGCTCCACACCAGCAGGATCAATCCGACGACGACGGCAACAAGCGGGAGCATCATGAGGGCAGGAGAAACCTCGGGGCAACGTTTCGGGGAAATGGCGCCCGCCAGCAGTGGCCGTACAGGTCAGCAGGCGAATCGAGCGCTTCGGCACGGGGCAGGCGGAGCATAGCGCAAAGTGCTCCCGCGCAACCACTTCCACTACAAATACCCGCTGCAACTGCCGCAGTCGCTCAAGGAGACGGCGACGCGTCTGGCGCAGGAGGATGGCGAAGCGCGGCGACCTGACCCGGTTTCTGGAGCAGGCACCGGATGTGCCGCCGATGCCGAAAGATGCCTTCGAGGACTGAGCGAACGGAGATCATCGCCATGACCCGCGCGTGGCCCTTCAGCTCGCGATTCGTCCGACAGCCAGCACGAGGCGCCCAGGGACGGACGGCATTCCAGGCCCGCCTGCTCCAGGCCCGCCTGCCGTGTTCAGGACACGACGAAAGCCGTCGTGCATCACGCATTCGGGAAAACACGAGTGGTAATGCGAACCAGTCGAGGCCGATGGGCGATGGCCTTTGCTACTGTCGCTTTCCGGATGTGGCCTCGAAAGGCCTTGCTGCTGACGCTCCGTCGGTTGGCATCCGTCTGACTACAACCAAGCCCGGAGTTTCCTCGATGTCCCACACCTTCGATTTTGTCGGCCTCAATACCGTCATCTCAGAGGCGTCAAAACCCCTCAGCAAGGTGTCGCCCGAACTGGCTCGCATGGCCGGCGAGGAAGCGGCGACCAATGGGACGACACCGCGCAACTGTCACTATTCCTACTTTGCCACCGAAGCGCTGGAGAGCGAGTGGTACCGCGGCTATCGCGAGGGCAAGAAACACGGCTGAGGCCACCGGCTTCGTTGCACGAACCACGAACGGCCGGGGACGCAGGCCTCCGGCGTCGGCAAAGGGAAACTGCAGACACGTCACAAGCGGTTAACATAGACTGAATGGATCAGACATGACCACTCAGCACTCATGAGCCTGCTCGAACTCGACGACGCCGAGATCATCCGTATCGCCGAACCGATGATGGACGAGGTCATGCTGGGCCTTGCCCATCGTGACTACCGCGCGATGAGCCAGCAGTTCTCGGTCGATCTCAAGAGTGTGCTGTCCGACGACACCTTCCAGAACATGCTCGCCGAGCAGCGTCACTGGGGCCGTCCCGGCGCGCGCGAACTCATTGCCATATTCCGGAAACCGAAGGCCTTCACGCTCGTCTGGAATCAGTACTTCGAGGCGGCCGAGGGCGACATCATGGCCATCGCCACCATCGCGCTGAAAGGTGGCCGCTATTTCATCGATGATTTCCAGTTGCACTGATGGCGCGGCATCCATTCCTGAAGTCATTCGGGCAGACGCGCGCACAGGAGCCGCAGGGTGTCAAGCGACATGTATCCGCGGAGGTCGTTCAGGTCGCTGACCCCGGCAAGCGGAACGTCGTAGGTGGTTTCATTGAGGCCGTAGGAAAAGGCCATGACACCGACGGCCATCATCATTACCCAGATCAGCAACCGCAGGCTTGCCTTGAGGATGCTCCAGGCGGAAAACACGAACAGCAGCGCACCGACAACCATGAGGGTTTCACGGGCAAACTTGAACTGCATGAACTCGTGCCAGACATGCAGGATGGTATCGATGAAGTCCATGGAGCAGGAAAGCTGGATCGTGATGGAACTCCAAGTGTAGTTCCCTGTCGACCAATTGGATCTGCAGGCAGTGCGGCGCCTGTGGGTTCGTATCGCCGTTTTTTTCGGCCGGCCGAGGCAGGACGCTCGTTACCGGCCCTGTTCACTGATTCCTGACCTTTCACCATGAGCGATTTCGCGCGTTTATTCGATACATCAGGCAACCCGGCCGCTCGTCGCCTTACCTGGCTGTTCTGTTTCATTTCCGTCGTTGGCCTCATGAGTTACGGGCTCTACGCACAGTACGTCCTGTACTACGATCCGTGCCCACTGTGTCTGACGCAGCGCGCCTTCTACGTCGGTGTCGGCATCTTCGCCATGTTCGGCATCTTCACCTACACCCGCGTGGGCATGCAGCGCGTGCTGGCGGTTCTCTCGGCACTCAGCGCCATCGGTGGCATCGTGACTGCGGGGCGTCAGATCTGGCTGCAGCACCTGCCGCCCGACAAGGTGCCTGAATGCGGCCCCGGGCTTGCGTACTGGATCGAAAACAAGCCGCTGTTCGAAACCGTCAAGCTGCTTTTCCAGGGCGACGGCAACTGCGCCGAAATCGACTGGGTCTTCCTCGGTTTCAGCATGGCCGTGTGGTCGCTGGCCTGGTTCCTGTTGCTGCTCGCCGCGTCGCTGTACGTGCTGGTGCGTACGCGGGGTGCCTCGCACGGCTCCGAAGCGCTGGCCTGATTCCGGCCCTGACGCGCGGTTGCTGATCAGTTCTCGCTCAGCCGTTGCTGCAGGGCGTCGTAGGCCGGCTTCACCTGGTAGTCTTCGTCGAAGATCAGCGGGTCGCGCTCGCGGATCCACGAATAGAGGTCGGTGAAACCCCAGGTCTGAAAGGCCTTGCAGCGTGGCTGCTCAAGGCAGGTCGACAGCACTTTTCGATACACCTCTGCCTGATCGTCGAGGTCGGTACCGCCCACGATGCCCACATCGAGTTCGGTGACGTAGATGTCGAGATCGAGATCGGCGGCACGCTGGAAGTTGGCCGCAACCTCGTCGAAGCGATCGAAATCACTGTCGATGTGCATCTGGAAACCGACGCCGTCGATCGGGATCTGCCGATCCTTCAGACCCTGCAGCATCTCGAACATGCCGTCGGCCTTCGGGCCGAACCAGGCAACGTCGAAGTCGTTGTAGATGAGCGTGGCGTTCGGAGCACTCGCACGAGCCTGAAGAAAGGCGGTGTCGATGTAGCTTTCTCCCATTCCTTCGTACCAGGTCGAGTGGCGGTAGGTACCGTCCTCCTCGAACGCCTCGTTGACCACATCCCAGAAGAGAATGTCGTCACGGTAGCGCTTCAGCACCCGATCGATGTATTCGCGCATGTGGATTTCCCGGTCTTCGGGCGCCGAGCGTCGGACCCAGCCCGGCAGCTGGCGGTGCCAGATCAGCGTGTGCCCGTGCACCGCCATGCGGCGAGCATGCGCGAAGCGTACGAGGTTGTCGGCGGCCGCCCAGCGGTATTTTCCGGGCAGCGGATTGACTCGATCCATCTTGAGATCATTCTCGGAACTCACGAAGTTGAATTCCCGGGCCGCGACTTCGCCGTAGATCGCACCATCGGGCTGATGGTAGAAGTCGAGGAGCGAGGCGTAGCCGATCAGCAGTCCGCGTGCCGAAGCGAGCGCGCGGAGCCGCGAGCCCGGGTGGTCGAAGGCCGCCTCGTCGAGTGCTTCGAGTTCGAAGGTGTATTCGCTGGTCAGGGAAGCGTCGACGGCGTCGGTCGCGCGTGCGGTGATCGTGTAGACGCCCGTGTGCTGCGGGATGAACCGCAGGATGGCAATTTCGGGATACAGATAGTGCGGCACCAGCGTCGCACCCGGCGGCGCCTCGGGCACTTCGATGATGGGCGTGGTGCCGTTGGCGTCGTTGGCCTTGAGATACACCACCACCGGATCGTTCACGCGGACGGTACGCGCACGCACCTGATTGAGCGACGGCTTGATGTTCGGGATCGTGCTCGGATCGGCCGGCATGCTGACGCGAATGCGGATGGTGTGTTCGACGCGGTACTGCGGGTCGGCCGGATCGATGGCCGTGACCGTGAATTCGCTGACACCGACGTCAGGCTGCATCGGGCGCCAGCGAAAGGTCTTGGTACCGTCGTAGTTGTCATTGAACTGGGCGCCGTCAGGGAGAGCATCGGGGAACATGCCGGGAAGCCCGCCATCGTCATCCCGTGGCCGATAGAGCACTTCGAGCCATTGCCCCGCGACCGCTTCGACATCGCCGAGGCCATCGAAGTAGGGTGGGTTGTTGTCGCTGCTGTCGGCCTCTGCGAGATGGTAGACAACAGGCTCGAGGGGGCCTGCTTCGAAATCCGCATCGGTGAGGGCGTCGCCTGTGTCGATGATGCGCGGCGCAGGATCCCGCACCAGAAAGAATTCGGTGACGGTGCTGACCGGATCGCGCGACACGACAGGTTCGCTGTCGGGGCCCGGGGCTGGTGTCAGCGGTGGTTCGGGCAAGGGCGTGAGGCTGCTGGCCGAGGTGCCACTGCCGCCCGCACCCGTTCCGCTGCCCGTCTCGCCACCGGTCGCACCGCCGGTCACACCACCGGGGTCGTCGTTGCCGGCATCCGCGCCGGTTCCCGTACTGCCGCCATTGGCCGAACCTGTCGTGTCGTTGCCACTGCCGTCGCCGGACGTGCCGCCGTTTGCGGGGCTTGTGGAATCGGATGAGCCACCGCAGGCAGCGAGCAGCAGACTCAGAGCGACGGCCGGAAGGAGGCGCGGATGGCGTGGCAGTGTCATTGGCGTAGTCGGTTGTTGTTTTTCGGGAACGGTGGATTCGCCACGGTTTGCAAGGGCTTGTCCCTGCCCGCAGCAGAAGAGACTCTAGACGATCCCTCGACAACAGGTTTGTCGTTCAGTCGTCAGAAACTGTCAACAACCTGGTATTTTCGTCATTGTGATCGTGTCGAGAGCATGGGATCGTGAATCGGTAGAGTCTGGCAGACCAATTATTCACGTCCAGTGACAACGAGAAAGAGAGCACGCTGTGGGAACGGTTCATGAGATGCCCAACGCCGCAACCGCGCATCGGCGCCTGCTGATGCAGCTGGTTGAATCGGCGATTGCCGAACACCCGGACGAGGACGTGGCCACACGCTGGGCGCAAATGGCAAAGGACACGCTGGCGCGCTATCCGGCGCCGCCCAACCCGTCCACGCACACGCTTGATCTGACTGCCCTGAACGCGCTGGACGACAGGTCACGACGTGACGTTCTCGAACGACTCGGGCGCTTTCTTACCGATTGGCAGGGTGATGTCCGCGATCAGCTCATGAACGTGCATCGTGATTTCCTGCTGTTGCAGTGCCGCGTGGCGGAACTCGAAGTGGAACTGGCACGGCGTCGTCGATAGCATGCTAACGGTGCCGTTGTCTGTGTCAGAATGGCGGGCGAGGTCGCGCCGACGCGGCGTTTCGGGAATGGACCATCGTTGAATTCACTAGGCGACGTAGCCTCGAGTACGCATTCAATCGAGTCGGCTCATGGTTACTGGCACGCTGGCGCGGCGCTCTGGATCGTGTACGAGGACGACGACTACCTTGTCGTGGACAAACCTGCGGGGCTGCTCTCGCAACCCGGCAGAACCCTTCGGGATTCCGTGCACGCGCGCGTGCTCGACGGTATTGACGGGGTCAGCGGCCCGGTACTTGTCCACCGGCTCGACATGGACACCTCGGGACTCATGGTGCTTGCCCGCCACAAGGCCGCGCACAGGCATCTGCAACAGCAGTTCGAACGGCGCAAGGTCGTCAAGCGCTACCGTGCGGTACTCGAACACGAGCCTGCGGGCCGCGATGGTGCGATTCACCTGCCGTTGCGGCTTGATGTCGACAACCGCCCTCGACAGATCGTCTGCAAGACGCATGGCAAGGCGGCAACGACACTCTGGTCGCGACGATGGCCGGAACCTGCAACCACGTCGCCGTCGGCCGATAGTCTCTGGAATGGCCCGAGAGCGGTCAGTTTCATCCCCCTGAGCGGCCGTACGCACCAGCTTCGCGTGCACGCCGCGCATCCGCTCGGGCTCGACAATCCGATTCTCGGAGATCGGCTCTACGGCCGCCGGGAATGCGCGGACGCAATCACCGGCACCGGCACCGGCACCGGCACCGGCACCGAGGACGATGCCACGATCGCCCGACTGTATCTGCATGCCGAATGCCTTGGGTTTCGGCACATCAACGGATCGCAACTGCGGCTCAGCTCGCAACCATCAACACGCAACAGCAGAAGGGAACCTGGCGATGACCGACACAATTCATGATGAACGGCGTGTTGTATCGAGTGATGCACGGCGTGGTGCATGGAATGCGGCGGCGAAGCGTGTGCCGAGTCTGATCCTTGCCGCCGCTCTGACCCTGGCCACGAGCATCATTTCAGCCGACATCAATCTTCGCTTCGTCGATTCGCAGGACTCGCTCGGCAAGCAGCTCGCCGACTACCTCGGTGACAGTGGCGTGACGGGCGACTTCCTGACCCTGCTGAACGAGAATTTCGATTTCGACCCCACGCTCGATGTGGTGTTCGGCGGGGAGGGAGTGCCGACATACGATGACGCATCCAGAACGATCACCCTGCCGCACAGCTATTTTGCCGATGCCGTACGTGCGCAGGCGGAATTGGTGGACGAGGGTGAGGAGCACGAAGCACTCGCGCGCGGGCTCGATGTCTACGAGTACACACTCTATCATCTCCTTGGCCATGCGCTGATCGGCGAGGGCAGCGAGGACGAGGACGCGGCGGTCGAAGCGCTGTCAAGCTGGATCATGATCCGTGGCTGGCCCAACGGCGGCGAACAGTGGTTTTCCGACGTCACCGCCTTTGCCGAAGCCTCGCAGAAGCTCGATGGGCCGCTGAACGACTACTGGCACTCACACGCGCTGTATCGTATCCGCGAGGAAACCCTGTATTGCTGGATTCTCGGCAGCGATCCCGAACGCCATGCAGACCTGCTGCCGGCCGTGCTCGACCCCGCCGAACGCCGGTCCCGCTGTGCCGAAAGCTGGCGAAAACTCGAAGTTACGATCGGTACCATGATCGAATTCCGGCTCAAGGAGGATGCGCCACTGCGTGCCTTCCTGCCGGCGGAAACCGTCGACATGGAAGGCGTCAGCGAGGAGTTCATCGACAGGTAGGCCTTCCGTGCCCGAGTCGGGCCTTCCGTGTTCACCGTCGTGCCGCGGCATGCCGGCGGGGGCGGGCACAGCGGCCCATCGGGCCGGTGGCAGTGAATCACTGGACTGACGGCGGTTGAAAGGGCAAGCTCCCGTCACTGCCTGGCATCGGCCACCAGCAACACCCCGAAGCCGAGAAAGCTGCCACCACTCACGCGCGCCAGCCAGCGCCGCGATGTCTGTCCGGCGAGGCGCTTCCGAAATCGCGCAACAAGAACCGCATAGACACCGTGTATCGTGCCGACGATGCCGATGATCGTCGCGAACATGATCACGAACTGCAACGGCACGGAGGCGTTCGTGTCGAGAAAGGCCGGGAAAACAGCCGACAGGAACAGGATGGATTTCGGGTTGCTCCATGACACCAGCATCGCGCTCAGCATGGTGTTCGCACGTGAGCACGGCTGCCCCTGAACCACGCTGTCGGCGTCGATCGGCAACGCATCCTGCTCGCGAAACGATGCCCGCAGCAGCTTGATACCCATCCAGGCGAGGTAGAGTCCGCCGGCGACCTTCATGACCGCATAGGCTGCCGGAGCGGTCTGCAACAGCAGACCGACCCCCAGAGCGGCGGCGAGGGCGATCGTGAACAGCGCCATGAGGTTGCCGAGAATGGTGAAGACGGCCCCGCGAAACCCGCTCCGCAACGTGGTCATCACGACGAGCAGCACATTCGGCCCCGGGGAAAGCGAGGCAAGCGTGATCAGCGACGCGAATACGAGCCAGTTTTCGACATTCATGCCTGCGTTCCCCGAAGTTGTGCTGCAGCGGATTCGATCGTGAAACCGATCAGAACAGTTTCTTGTCAGAACAGCCCTTCGATCTCGCCCGCGTCGTTGAAGCGAATGACCTCGGCGGCGGGCTGGCGCGGCAGACCGGGCATGGTCATGATTTCGCCGCAGATGACGACGATGAAGCCGGCTCCGGCCGAGAGGCGCACTTCACGCAAGGGCAGCGAGTGGCCGGTGGGGGCACCGCGGCGATTCGGGTCGGTGGTGAAGCTGTACTGGGTCTTGGCCATGCAGACAGGGAGTTCGCCGTAACCCGCTTCCTCCCATTGACGGAGCTGATCGCGGATCTTCTGATCGGCCAGCACTTCATCGGCACGGTAGATGCGCTTGGCAATGGTCTGTATCTTGTCGAAGAGGTTCATGTCGTCGGGATAGAGCGGACTGAACTGAGCCATGCCGGCATCGGCAATCTCGACCACGCGACGGGCGAGTTCCTCCGTGCCTTTCGAACCTTCCGCCCAGTGCCGGCAGACGATGGCTTCGCTGCCGAGCGATTCGACGTAGTCCTTCACGGCCTGTACCTCGGCATCGGTATCGGTCACGAAATGGTTGATTGCAACCACCGCCGGCACACCGAAGGATTTCACGTTCTCGATGTGGCGCCCGAGGTTGGCGCAACCGGCCTTGACGGCCTCGACGTTCTCCGCGCCCAGATCGTCTTTGGCCACACCACCGTTCATCTTCATGGCACGTACGGTGGCCACGATGACCACGGCATCAGGGGCGATACCGGCCTTGCGGCACTTGATGTTCATGAACTTCTCGGCACCGAGGTCGGCACCGAAACCGGCTTCGGTCACGACGTAGTCAGCGAGCTTCAGCGCCGTGGTGGTGGCTACCACCGAGTTGCAGCCGTGGGCGATGTTCGCGAAGGGGCCGCCGTGCACGAAGGCCGGGTTGTTCTCGAGCGTCTGCACGAGATTCGGCTGGATGGCGTCCTTCAGGAGCACCGCCATGGCACCTTCGGCCTTGAGATCGCGGCAGTAGATGGGCGACAGATCGCGGCGGTAGGCGACGATGATGTCACCGAGGCGCTTCTCGAGGTCGTGAATGTCCGAGGCGAGACAGAGAATCGCCATGACTTCCGAGGCCACGGTGATGTCGAAACCGGCTTCACGCGGGAAGCCGTTGGTGGCGCCACCGAGACTGGTGGTGATCTGACGCAGGGCCCGGTCGTTCATGTCGACCACCCGGCGCCAGGCCACGCGCCGCGAATCGATCTCGAGCGCGTTGCCCCAGTAGATGTGGTTGTCGATCATCGCCGCCAGAAGATTGTGCGCCGAGGTGATGGCGTGAAAATCGCCCGTGAAGTGAAGGTTCATGTCTTCCATCGGCACGACCTGCGCGTAGCCGCCACCGGCAGCGCCACCCTTCATGCCGAAGCAGGGGCCGAGCGAGGCTTCGCGGATGCATATTGCGGCCTTCTTGCCGATGGCATTGAGCCCATCGCCGAGGCCGACCGTGGTGGTGGTCTTGCCTTCACCGGCCGGAGTCGGGTTGATGGCCGTGACGAGAATCAGCCTGCCGTCGGGCCGATCCTTCTGCGCCTCGATGAAATCGGCGGAAACCTTGGCCTTGTCGTGGCCGAAGGGCAGGAGGTGTTCGGCATCGATGCCAAGCTTCGCGCCGACTTCCTGGATCGGTTTCTTGTTGGCCGCGCGGGCGATTTCGATATCGGTCAGGTGAGCCATGAGAATGGAGTTCCGTCGGTTGGTGTGCCCTGAAGACAGGGGGGGTGGAGACAGGGGGTTGAGAACGGGATGTTGAAGACCGGATTTCTAAGACCGGGTGTTGATGACCTGGTATTGAAGACCGGGGGTGGGTTGATGAAGGAGCGGCTTGATTACTCCGCTGCTTCCTCGTCACGTTCGAGTGCCGTGACACGCGCAGCCGAGTACTTGAATTCCGGGATCTTGCCGAAGGGGTCGAGCACCGGATTGGTCAGTGTGTTGGCCGCCGCTTCGACGAAGGCGAAAGGCATGAAGACCTGACCTTCGGCCACGGCGCGATCAGCCCGTGCCATGATCTCGACCGAACCGCGGCGTGTGCTGATGCGTACGCGATCACCCGCTGCGACGCCAAGTTCGCGCAGTGTTGCCGGATGCATCGAGCAGTTGGCTTCGGGCTCGAGCGCATCGAGCACGTGCGAGCGGCGCGTCATCGAACCGGTATGCCAGTGCTCGAGCTGCCGCCCGGTGATGAGCACCATCGGGTAGTCGGCATCGGGCGTTTCGGCGGGACTGACGAGATGCGCCGGTGTGAATTTCGCGCGTCCTTCCGGGCGCGGGAAACCGTCGCCGAACACGATCGGCTGGCCCGGATCCTCGGGCGAGAGGCTCGGGTAGGTCACGGCTTCCTGCTCGAGACGTTCCCAGGTGATGTTGTCGAGCGACTTCATCGAGCGCTTCATTTCGGCGAACACTTCCTTCGGGTGTGTGTAGTTCCAGTCGAGACCGAGACGCTTTGCCAGCTCGGTGGTGATCCACCAGTCTTCGCGTGCGTCCCCGGGCGGCGCCACGGCGGGGCGCCCCATCTGCACCTGACGGTTGGTGTTGGTGACGGTGCCGCGTTTCTCGGGCCAGGCCCTCGCGGGCAGAATCACGTCGGCGTAGTTCGCCGTTTCGGTCAGGAAGATGTCCTGCACCACGAGGTGTTCGAGTTTCGCGAGCGCATCGCGCGCATGCTCGACGTCGGGATCGGACATGGCCGGATTCTCGCCGAGAATGTACATGCCGCGGATGTCATCCGCATGGATCGCATCCATGATCTCGACCACCGTGAGGCCCTTTTCAGCCGAGAAATCCTCGGTGCCCCAGATGTCGTTGAAGGCGCTGCGTACCCCGTCGTCGGTCACGGTCTGGTAGTCGGGCAGGAACATCGGAATGAGGCCGGCATCGGAAGCCCCCTGCACGTTGTTCTGACCACGCAGCGGATGCAACCCCGTGCCGGGCCGACCCACATGGCCGGTCATGAGCGCGAGCGAGATCAGGCAGCGCGAATTGTCGGTGCCGTGGATGTGCTGCGACACCCCCATGCCCCAGAAGATCATGCTGGCACGCGCGCCGGCGAAGGCGCGCGCCACCTGCTTCAGGGTGTCGGCGTCGATGCCGCAGAGTTCGGCCATCTTCTCGGGTGGAAAGCCCTCGAGATGTGCGCGCATCTCGTCCCAGCCTTCGGTGAAACCCGCGATGTACTGACGATCGTAGAGTTCTTCCCTGACGATGGTGTGCATGATGGCGTTGAGCATCGCAACGTCGCAACCCGGGCGGAACTTGAGGCCGTAGGTAGCGTACCGAAAGAGACCGGTACCGCGCGGGTCCATCACGATCAGGGTACCGCCACGTTTCACGAACTGCTTGAACCAGGTGGCGGCCACGGGATGATTCTCGATCGGGTTCGCGCCGATGACGATGGCGCAGTCGGCGTTCTCGATCTCGTTGAAGGTGGCCGTGACCGCAGCCGAGCCGACGTTCTCCATGAGTGCCGCGACCGACGAGGCATGACAGAGTCGCGTGCAGTGATCGACATTGTTGTGCCCGAAGCCCGTGCGAATGAGTTTCTGGAACAGATAGGCTTCTTCGTTCGAGCACTTCGCCGAACCGAAACCGGCAACCGCCGTGCCGCCGTGTTCGTCACGCAATCGTGCCAGGCCACCGGATGCCGCATCGAGCGCTTCCTCCCAGGTGGCTTCGCGGAAGAATGCGCCAAGGTTCGCAGGGTCGATATTGAGGCCCTTGGCCGGTGCATCTTCACGACGGATCAGCGGTGTCTTCAGGCGATGCGGGTGGGCGATGTAATCGAAGCCGAAGCGCCCCTTGACGCAGAGGCGCTGCTCGTTCGCAGGCCCGTTCACACCATCGACCCAGACGATCTTCTCATCGCGTACCTTGTAGCTCAGCTGACAGCCGACACCGCAGTAGGGGCACACCGAGTTGACTTCCCGATCGAAGGCCTTGCTGTCGCCCTGACCCTGCCCGTCGACGGCGGCGGTCGGCATGAGTGCACCCGTGGGGCAGGCCTGCACGCACTCGCCGCAGGCCACACAGCTACTCGTGCCCATCGGGTCACGGATGTCGAAGGTGATGCGCGCGTCATGGCCGCGCCCTGACATGCCGATCACGTCGTTGACCTGCACTTCGCGGCAGGCACGAACACAGAGGTTGCAGTGAATGCAGGCATCGAGCGCCACCTGCATGGCCACGTGCGAACGATCGATTTCCGGCGTGCGTTCGATCTCGACCTTCGGGAAGCGGCTGGCATGGACACCCTGCATCTCGGCCATGGCCCAGAAGTGCGAGGAGCGGTCGTGCGCCGTGGATCTTTCGGGCTGGTCGGCAAGCAGCAGTTCCATGACCATGCGCCGTGACTTCGTGGCGCGCTCGCTGCCGGTAAGCACCACCATGCCGTCGGTAGGCTGTCGGATGCAGGAGGCGGCCAGCACTCGTTCGCCCTCGATTTCGACCATGCAGGCGCGGCAGTTGCCGTCGGCACGGTAACCCGGTTCATCGGCGAAGCAGAGGTACGGCAGCGTATTGCCGTGACGCCGGGTGACTTCCCAGATGGTTTCGCCGGGGAGGGCGGATACCGTTTCGCCATCCAGCGTGAAGGTGATCTCAGCCATGACCGATTTCCTCCGGGAAGTGCTTGATGACAAGACGGATCGGATTCGGTGCCGCCTGACCGAGACCGCAGATCGACGCATCCACCATGGTGCTCGAGAGTTCTTCGAGCAGATCCTTGTTCCAGACCGGCATTTCCATGAGTTTCACGGCCTTCTCGCAGCCGACACGGCAGGGCGTGCACTGGCCGCAGCTCTCGTCCTCGAAGAAACGCAGCATGTTGAGCGCTGCACCCCGGATGCTGTCCTGGTCCGACAGGATGACGACCGCGGCCGAACCGATGAAACTGCCCTCGGGTTGCAGCGTGTCGAAGTCGAGCGGGATACCGTTCAGCGATGCGGGCAGGATGCCCGAGGAGGGGCCACCCGGCTGATAGGCCTTGAAGACATGCCCTTCGAGCATGCCACCCGACGCTTCGATGATGTCGTCGATGGTCGATCCCGCGGGCAGGAGCTTCACCCCGGGCTCCCTGATGCGCCCTGACACCGAATAGCTTCTGAGACCCTTGCGACCGTTCTTCTCGACGCTCGAGAGAATCTCGGGCCCTTCGCGCACCACGCGCGCGACCCACAGCAGTGTTTCGACGTTGTGCACGAGGGTGGGGCGACCGAAGATGCCGCACTGGGCCACGAAGGGCGGACGATGGCGGGGAAGCCCGCGTTTGCCTTCGATCGATTCGATCATCGCCGACTCTTCGCCGCAGATGTAGGCACCCGCACCGCGTCGTATTTCAAGGAAGTCCCTTGCGGCAATGCCGGCTGCCTCCAGCGCCTCGATTTCGCACGCGAGGATTTCGATCACGGCGGGGTACTCGTCACGGATGTAGAGGTAGACGTGGTCGGCCGCCATTGCGTGTGCCGCCAGCAGCACACCCTCGAGAAAGAGGTGCGGTGTGCGCTCGAGGTGGTAGAGGTCCTTGAAGGTACCGGGTTCACCTTCATCGCCGTTCACCGCAAGGTAGCGTGGTCCCTCCTCGTTGCGCACGAACCCCCATTTGCGATCCGAGGGGAAACCGGCACCGCCAAGCCCGCGAAGACCCGAAGCCTCGATCTGCGACTGCATCTCGTCGATGCCGAAGCTGCCGCCACGAAGCGCTTCGAGACGCTCGTAGCCACCGCCCCGCCGGTAGGCAGCGAATGCCTCGTAAGCGGGAATTTCGGCCTGATAGTCGGCACCGGCAATGACGGCAGCAACCTTTTCGGGCGTGGCGTGCTCGACGTGCCGATGACCGATCTCGAGCACCGGCGCCTTGTCGCAGCGACCCATGCAGGGCGCACGCAGGACACGGACCTCGGAAGCATCAAGCCCGTTTTCGAGAGCCGTTTTCAGGGCTTCGGCACCGGCAAGCTCGCAGGAGAGCGAATCGCAGACCCGGATGGTGAGTGCCGGCGGCGGAGTTTCGCCTTCGAGTACGACGTCGAAGTGCGCGTAGAAACTCGCCACCTCGAACACCTCGGCCTGCGAGAGCCGCATTTCCTCGGCCAGTGCGCGAAGATGGGCGGCGGAGAGATGGCCGTACGCATCCTGAATGAGGTGCAGATGCTCGATCAGAAGATCACGGTTGCGCGGGCGATCGCCGAGCAGGGTCAGCACTTCCGCATGCGCATCGGCATCGAGCGCACGGCCCTTCGGTCGATGGCGGCCCTTGCCGCGGCCGGATTTCCAGACACCGGCACCTCGCTTGCCGCGGGTGCCCGGCTTGTCGATGACCTCGTTCACTGATCCAATTTCTCCATAGCAGACGCACAGGACACGGTGAAGTGATCCATCTACACAAGAATGCCTGTTACACGATGCGACGTGTTTTCATGAAAAAGACATATAATTGTCTAAAATGGACAATGATCACCTTCCGCCCGGTCTGCTGTCAGACATCCCTCCGGAACGATCTACGCCGCGAGCCTCCGACGACACGATTGCCAGGCCGTACCGCATCGGCTTCGTGTTGATCGACGGCTACGCCCTGCTGTCTTTCGCTGCCGCCATGGAGCCCCTGCGTGCCGCCAACCGCATTGCCGGGAAGACCCTTTTCCTCTGGCAGAACCTGCCCGTCGAAGGCGCGCGCAGCGAGAGTTCGTCCGGCGTGAGTGTAAGAGCAGACCACTTCATCGGCGAGACCAGTGATTTCGATCTGGTGCTGATCGTTGCCGGTGGCACTGCCGACGAGCAACTGATGCCGCGACTGATTGCCTGGTTGCAATGGCTCGATCGCAGGGGCGTCGTGATCGGCGGCATTTCCGGTGGGCCGCTGCTGCTGGCACGGGCAGGACTCATGAGTGGCGAGGCCGTGACGGTGCACCGCGAACACGTCAACCTCATGGCCACACTGGCACCCGATGTTGCCTGCCGCCAGTCACGCTATCTGATTTCCGAACGGCGCATGAGCGCCGCGGGTGCCGGAGGCGCCTTCGACATGATGCTTTCGCTGGTAGCGCAGCGCCATGGCGGAAATCTTGCCGTTCGCATCAGTGACTGGTTCGTCATGGCGAACCCGATGCTTGCAGCTGATCCCGGAACCCACCCCGAACGCCAACGCCATCGGGACAAGCCGGAAGCCCTTGCGCGTGCTCTTGCCGCCATGGAAACCCACATTGCCGATCCACTGACCCTCGGTCAGCTTGCGAGGATTGCCGGTGTCGGCGAACGGCAGCTCAACCGGCTGTTCCGGACACACCTGCAGCAGAGTTGTCTCCGACACTACCGCGACCTCCGGATCGATGCCGCCACCGAGCTGCTCACGCGCGGCAGTCTGCCGTTGGCCGACATTGCCAGAGCCACCGGCTTTGCCAGCCCGGCGCACTTCAGCAGCAGTTTTCGGAAAGCCCGAGGTTGCTCGCCACGGGCCTGTCGCAATGCGGCACGTCGTGGCACGCCGGATTCTTCCGCGTCGGCATGAACCAACTTCCCGAGCCGATATTCGTCTTGATCCGTGCGCGTTCGTTCGCCGCGGAGAGGGGGGTTCAGTTCCGGAACTCAGGCGAGGTCTGCAGCGCCGTCTCGATGAGCGACGCGTATCGGGTCAGTGTGTCGATGATTTCGGGCTGGCCGGCACAGACATCTTCGGGTCCGGAACCCGCGGCAACCTGTCGTGCCTGTGCCTCGGAAATGTGCTTCAGAGAGCAGATCGCCGCCGGCATCGAAGACGGCAGCGTCAGTGGCACTGCGCAGATGACATGGTGATGGTCGAATTCGGACCGTACCACGGCGCAGTTCGCTTCCCGCGCGCGCGCCACCGCATCGCGTATTTCATCACGCGTCAGCATCGAGTCGTCCGTCCAGCCCTTCATTGGCGCACTCTGCACGAGCGCTTCGGCCGTCTCGGTGCTTTCCTGCGCCAGCAACATGCGGCCGAGTGCAGTGTGCAACACCGGCAGGCGCGTGCCGAACAGCGGCATCGCGTCCGGCGGCATGTCCTTCGGTACCGAACGCGTAATCAAGATGACGTCTTCGCGGTTACGCATGCCGATGGCGACAGCGCAGCCGAGTTCCTCGGCGCAGCGGCAGACCAGTTGCTGGACGCCGATGTGGAGTTGCTGGCTTTCGAAGAACTGCCCGGCCAGCACCACCACGCGTGGCGTCAGGAAGAAATCGCGGCCTTCCTGTTCCAGATAGCCGCATTCACGAAGCGTCAGCACCAGCCGCCTTGCCACGGCACGATCGAAACCGGTGAGATCGGCGACCTGCGCCAGTGTCAACCTCGCATGACTCCCGTCGAATACCGAGAGCACGGCAAGACCTTTCTCGAACGTCGACGCGGTGTCGCGCCGGAGGATGCCAGTGGACATGAAAGCTGATCGGCCAGTAGAAGTACGTCTGTTCAATATAGCGTGACAAACGTGCGATAAATGTACGTTTGCGAGGGGAAAATGACTGTAGCGTCACAAGCCGGTCATGGCTGATGCGATTGTCTGCCCTGAAATCGAGAATTGATCTGCCTTGCTTCACGGAATGTCGCCGGCGCGACGACGGTGGACTGTGCTCGGCAGTGCCGTGCCGATACCGATGCGACGTAGATCGGACGCAGATGAGATGCGTAGATGCGAGTGCGGATTTACGGGGGCAGGGCAGGTACTTCAGGTTGCCAGAGCCTGCCGCATGTCGCCGATGACCTTGCCGTAGTCATCGGCACCGAAGATCGCCGAGCCTGCCACGAACATGTCTGCACCGGCATCGGCGATGTCACGGATGTTCGCGACCGATACGCCTCCGTCCACTTCGAGCCGGATGTCGCGCCCGCTGTCATCGATGATCTTGCGCGCCCGGCGAAGCTTCTCGAGCGTGTGCGGGATGAAGGCCTGTCCACCGAAGCCCGGGTTCACCGACATCAGCAGAATCTGATCGAGCTTGTCGATGACATGCTCGATGACGTCGAGCGGCGTTGCCGGATTGAACGCGAGACCTGCCTGGCAACCCTCGTCGCGGATCAGCTGCAGGCTTCTGTCGATGTGTTCGGAAGCTTCGGGATGAAAACTGATGATGCTGGCGCCCGCTTTCGCAAAATCGGGAATGATGCGATCGACGGGCTTGACCATCAGGTGCACGTCGATGGGCGCCGTGATGCCGTGTTTCCGGAGTGCCGAACACACCGGCGGACCGATGGTCAGGTTCGGCACGTAGTGGTTGTCCATGACATCGAAGTGGACCACATCGGCACCGGCGGCAAGCACCGCCTCCACTTCCTTCCCGAGACACGCAAAATCCGCCGAGAGAATCGAGGGTGCAACAAGATAGCGGCGTTCGGGCATCACGGGGTCGATCAGACGTAGGTGTGACCCGCAAGACTACACCAGTGGCGCCTTCGGTTCAGCGAAGGAGCATCGCTGGCGTGTCGACAGGCCAGGGACACATGCGGCAGCTACAGATCGTCGTTCAGATCGTGGACGAGCACGTTGTCGCGGCTTCTGGCCACCCGCCAGATGACGCCGACAAAGCCCGTCACGCTGCTGTTGGTTTCGTGCAGCGGGCTGTCGGCGTTCGCGGCACCACCGAACATGCCGAGGCTGACGCCGGCCGCGAACCGGAGATTGTCAGCCGGGCGGCCAGTGATGCCGAGGACGACACTGCCCGAAAGCAGGCCTTCCCGTGCATCGTAGCGGGGCCGATCCGGACGTTCGAACTGCGGCTTGACCTCGTAGTAGTAGTCCTGCAGACGTTCACTGGCGAAGGTCACCGAACCGCCCGTGAACAGCGCGAGTTGTGACATCTTGCTGATGCGCCTTGCATAGCGCAGGTCGAATTCGAGGAGGTGTCCGCGGTAGGTCACCTCACCGCCGCCGATACCGAACACTGCGTGCAACTCGGTACCGAGTGTGAGACGCCCCGGATCGACGGCGCCTTCGCCATTGTCACCCGCGGCCGATTCGGCATCGCGCGGGTTCCCGAGTGGAATGCGCCAGGTGAGTTCCGGGCCGATTTCCCCGAGGAAGTCGATGTTTTCCATGCCCTCGCGCGCACTGTTCTTCTCGGAACTGGCGTTGAGCGAACCCGCCACCGAAAGATCGAGGCGCAACTGCGCGTTTTCGATGGCAACTGCCTTGACGCCATCGCCAACGCGCAGTCGGGGCGTTCGATAGATGAAGTAGGGCAGCGCAACGAGCCGCGTGTTGTCGTCCTTCGACGCCGGGTAGTCGCGACCGTTGACCCAAGCGCCCGCGAGGCCAAGCTCCCAACGCGGCTTGCCTTCGTCGACAGGATCGGGTCTGGCGGCGACGTCGGATTCATCTTCCGATGCCGAGATGGCCGGGCTGACGGAAAGCAGGCAACCGACAAGCAGAAGGATCGCTTTGAGCGCATGCATTGCCGAGGGTTTCATTGATATTGCTGATGATTTTCCGGTTCGGTTGGCATCGGTAGAGGGAGCACCGCAGTGATGATAGGGCGTCACACACAGGTTTGCAGTCGGATACGAGCATCACCCTGCAGAAAGGAGGCCAATCGTTGTCACCGCCGCGACAGCGCGACCTGGTGACGCTGCATTCATTCGAGCTTTGAATCATGGTGCCAAGGCATCTCGACAAGCAATAACGAACACCCATAGGCAATTGAACGACAAGCGCCATCACGACGACAGGATCCTGGCCTTGTCACTTGTCCGGAAAAAGCCCCGGCATCCATCACCCCGCAAGTCTCGCCGGAAAGGCCAGTTGCAATGGTGCACGCGTGCTTTCCGATTGCAGCGCGCCGATTTCCAGCAGCGCGGATGTTACCCGGCGAGCGCTTCTTTCCGTGACGCCGAGGAGCGACACGACCGATCAAGAAAGCGCGGTACCGCACCCGCACTGATCGCCACATGGCGACCGACTTCAACGTCTTTCGTTCGGAATTCACCCGGCACTACCGGGATTCTCTCACCGGTCGAAGGCATTTCGACAAAAAGCAGATCGGACGGCAGCAATTCACAGAAACGGCGGTGGGTTTCCCTGATCATCTCCGGCGACGTCGGGCTCTCGTTCATGCCCCCTTCATCGATCCATTTCTGGACAGAAATATGCGCCCTGGCTTCGAATTGCAGATCACGCTTTTTGGGGTCAGCACTGTAGTCATCATTCAGAGCGCGTTCGATATCAACCGGATGCGTGTCATGACCTTCGATCAGGTTACTGTAATAGCAATTCATCGAACGGATAAGATCAGCAAGAGCATCGGCGATGGATGCAGGCAAATTGCTGGTAAAGCGAGTGGAGGCCGTTGCCAGATCAAGTACCAGGTCGTTGAGTGCTGCGCGTCTGGGGGAGCATTCGCCTACCATCAACGGCTCGAACAAGCCTGTCGATTCACCATCATCCTTCGGTTTTTCGTCGTTTGACATGTCCGCTTTGTTCGTCACTAGGGATGCGAGTATTTTTTAACAATATCATAGGATTGGCGCGGAGTGAAAAGAAATGATTCCATCGTGATGTCCGCTTTGATGTCCGCTTTTCTGGATCGTCGACGGTACGGGCATCACGATGCCCGATACACCCGAGAATCAGAAGGTCTGGACGATCTCTGCTGGGATGGCCGAGACCGATCTGCGATCATTCAAGAACAGTCTGCAAGCGGGAATCCTGAGCTGCCGGACACCGGTGGCGATGCTGCAGTTGTGCACGGCATTATTTACATCATTTGCCGTACTGGACTAGGCAGAAAGCAGAGAGTTTCCGTAACAATCTGGTCAGTCAGTCGTCTAAGGTTCCAGCCCCTTCGAGCGGGCACGCGACGATGTAACCGATCGGAAACAGCCCGGGCAGCTGCTCCGTGATGATCACTTCAAAGCCCGCTGCGGTGATGGTCTGCTCGAGCGAGGCGAGATCAAAGCGTGTATGCGCAACGAATGGAGACACCAGACTGAGTGTGCGGGAAAGTCCTCGTCGAAAACCATCGACGTTGTGCAGGAACGTTGGCGCCACGAGTATCCCTTGCGGCTTCAGCACTCGGTGGAATTCGGAGAGCCCCTGCGCCGGATCGTTCATCACATGGAGTGCGTTGGCGCAGAATACTCCGTCGAAACTCCTGTCATCGGCATCGAGATCGTCGGCGCTCATGACCGCGCATTCGACACCCGGCAATCCCTTTTCCGATACTCGCTCACGAAGCCGCAGCACCATTTCCGGTGATATGTCGGTCGCCACGAGGTGTTCTGATCGGTTTGCCAGATCGGCCGTGAATTGCCCTGTACCCGCCGCTACCTCCAACAGGTGTCCACCTGAGGGCAGGTCACGCGACAATCTCTCGCGTACCCGAGCGTAGCTCGTGTCGAAAGGGCGTACAACGAGGTCGTAGTACCTGGCAAGCCGATCCCAGATGTGCGCTTCATTCATGTCTGCCCTCGATTCCTCCGTGTTTACGATACCTTCCTCGGTCGCTGTTCACCTCCGGCTGATTCGGGGGAGGGGACAGCGACCGAGTCGGGTTCATCCTTGCGATGATCGAGATCAGAGACCCGTGAACGGAACGTCACCATCCGCGAAACGGAGGGTTTCGATGTCTTTTACCGTGTCAGTGCCATCACGGTCGGTACTGGTGTCCTGTACCGTTGCCGTCGTTCCATCGATGCTGACGTTGTACTCCGAGCGGTTGCCACTGAAAACGGCAATGTCGGATCCGGCGGCACCGTCAAGGAGATTGTCGCCGGCATTTCCACGCAGTACGTTGTCCTTGTCGTTTCCGATCAATCCAGAGGATTCGGATCCGAGAAGACGGGCCTTTACCAGATAGCGCGATTTGTGCGTGTAACGTTGGTTGGCATCGAAAGCCAGGGAGAAGTTACCCGTAAAGCCTGGGTCAATGCGGGCCTCGTAGCTGAGCTCCGGCGCAAAGAACTTCTGGGCCAGCGAAAGGCCGGTCGGGTCCTGAGTGCCGAGTTCCTCGCGAGTGGTGGAACGATGCGGCCCGCCATTCCCACTATCTCCGGCGGTGAGGCCATAGTAGGCGTCCATGACACCGGCAAGGTATTCCTGCGTCAGACTGTTTTCACCCGCGAGTTCCTGCACCCAGCTGTTGTAATCTGCTGAACTCGGCCAGATCGACGCTGCCCGCGCCGCTTCCATCGCAGTGCGGATTTCGGCCTGATAGGTTGCCTTCAGTGGGCCATCGGTACCATTGGCACCATCGATGCCGATGCCGTTGTCATGCACGAAGTGCAGGATTTCCTCGAACGATGCGTCGCGTGCATCTTCCTCGGAACCACCGGCCTGATAGATTGCGCTGCCTTCGACGAAAAGCTCGCCGGCGAACAGCGACTGCGTCGGCCGGTCGTATTCGAGTGATGCAGCCGGGTTACGGCCATCGTCGCGGCCGTTGAACAGCGTCAGGACCGCGCGGCGCTGGGCCATGTTGTCGAAGACTGCATTCTTGTCGGCTCCGTATTCGGAACCGGGAACCGGTGTCAGGTAGTGCAGCAGGATGCTTCGGGCACGGAGCAACTGTTCGTCGGTGATCTCGTTCTGAGCGACGATCACCACATCGCCTGCGGAAGGTGCCTGAACGACAACCGCCTTGCAGAAATTGTTGGTGAATGTCGATCCGAGTGTGGTGGGTACCTCGACAATGCCTTCGGCAGTACCTTCCGCACTGATCTGACAGGCATTGCCGCTGCCGGTAGTGCCTCCGCCAGTAGTGCCTCCGGCGGTAGTGCCGTTGTCACCGCCAGTTCCGGCGTCATCGTCATCATCGTTGGAGCTACAGCTCGCCAGAGACAACGCAGCGAGCAGTACCATCGCAGCTTTTACAGGTTTTTGCATCATATCTTTGTTCTTTCATGTTAGTGGACAGCTGCCCGTTCAAAGGCAGCGAACGTACTGACCGTAACCGTTTCGATGAGTTCGGAAGCAAGCGATCGAGATTGACGGAGCAGCCGATGAGTCGCGGAAGCTATCGGTTGGGCCTTCGTGTGTCAAGCCTTCGTTTTGCTTCGTCAGAAGGCTTCATTGTGGTTGCGAGATGCTGCCTGGCATCAAGGTAATCTCGGAGCATTCAGAGCCTGACGAGAAGTAGCGGCTCGAAAAAGGTTTGCTGTGTTCGGGTACGGAAGCGTGAGAAGAACATGCCTGGATGCCGTTCACACGAAGTTCTTTTTCTATTTAACATAACAGGGATTATGCGCAATGGTTGCGCCGTCTCCTGTGTCTGCTGGCTCGCCGAGGCCTGCTGATCATCGTTGACCGCGGTCAATGCTCGATTCCTCATCGCTTGCGCGATGCTCGTGACGGCCAACGGCCGATTCCTGTCGGCTCTTCCGTGCCGATACCCATCAGCGACTACGCGCTGAAGAAAACGGCCTGACGGCCGGATCATCAAGCGGCCCATTCGGGCCGCTTTCTCATGGTGGCAGGTGCAACTGCAGGATTGCCGTTCAATGCGGTGTCGTTGTTGCTCCTGCGTGCGTGGGGGCCAATCTCTGACGAGACCCCCACTTACTACGGAGCAACAACGACGTGAACATCATTGAACTGAAAAACACCCTCGAACAGGCGATACTCGACTGGCATATAGGAATCATAAATCCTGAAACCTCTCAAGAAGAACTCGATCGACTCCTCGATGCGATCGCTGAAGCGAAATTCGCTCTGGATGATGCCGAAGAACGGCAGGAATCGGCGTCATGACTGACGCCGAGATCGCTTCGCTCTGCTTTGTCACGCTGCGCACCGCGCAGCAATGGAGGCGCTTCGGTTATCCGCCAATGGCGGCTCGTTTGATCGCGTACCGCGATGGCAGCCATCCCGAATGGCCCGGCTTTCAGTTCCTCTCCGGCGAACTCATTACGCCGAACGGTGATCGGCTGTCTGCTCGTGAGATCGAATCGCTGCCCTGGTTTCAGGCCAGCCTTTTTCGGGAAGCACAACGCAACACAGAGCTCGAGACGTCAATTGCCGCCACGAAACGTATTGCGCTTGCCGCCAACGAACCCTGCCATGCGTTCGACGTCGTTCAGCTACTGAACTCGGGGATGAAGAAATCGACGTGACAGGCCGCGCGCGCGGGCCACGCGCACGTGATACGTCCTGATACCACATGCCCCTTTGACTGACTAGGAAAGTGTGACCTCTGCAACCTTGTCGTCCTCGAGGATCAGGATCCTTTCGTGGGATCGAACCAGCCATTCTCGATGTAGTGCTGACAGGCTCGCTCTGACAGGTCAATGACGTTACCGCGCTGATCGTTACATGTGCACTGCACATGCGTGCCATAGTCCAGTGCCATACATCCATCCACACGTGGCGCATCGACAATATCGACGGCCGGGGCATATATCGGTGCCGACATCGGTATGTCGTCTATCGTTGGCGCGAACGCATTGACATCATCGAATATCGTGCCCGACTTCGGCATCGACGTTCCGTCAGCGAGTTGTATCCGGGCATCACCGCCATCTCCCATCACTTCCGCCTGCACCTCATCTCCCTTGTGCAACAGTGTTGACAGCGCCCAGGTGATACCACCAATGGCACAAAGTATCAACACGGCAATACCCGCCAGCTTGCGCCACGGTATCGTCCTTCGATGCGTGTGCACCTCGGCACTCTTGTACATCTCGTACAGCTCTTTCGGGTGACTCCACTCCGTCCTGGTCGCAGTGTTGTCCTTGCCGAGGTTTCTGCCCGTGGTGCGCTGCACCGACGGCCACTGATACACCGTCGCACGCTCCATGCCCATTGGCCTGAACAGATGCGTATGGCTGCCACACATCGACGTCACGCGCGTATCGATGTTCGCCGGGTTCTGGGTTACCAGCCAGATGTCGAATCCCGAGTGCCGGTGCACGTCGAACTTGTTGTAGTGCTCCGGACGCTTCGCGCTCGAGGAGAGCGTCGGAAAATGCTGCTGTGCCTCATCGATCACGATGATCGAATGCACCGGGCACTTCCACCAGTCTTCGACGCGCTCGAGCTCGACCCAATCGAGTTTCAGTCCGGGAATCCCGTACTGGTAGACCACTCGAGGCTGTGCCTCGGGATCCGTCTTCTGGCGCTCCTTGTGATCCTCCGCGCGATAGCGCTCCACTGCCTGCAGGGTGTAGAGCGTCTTGCCAGCGCCCGGAATACCGCTGATGATGCTGAGCACGGATCAGCCTCCCGCCAGACCCTTGATACTGAATTTCGTCAGGCCACCTGCCGAATTCAGTCCTGACAGCAACAACTTCGCGCCATAGGCACTGGCAATGATGCTCACGTAGCGATCGATGTTCGCGAGCGCGAGCAGCTGCGCGACCTCCGTCGGGACTCCCTGCAGATTCTGCTCGATCAGGATGAATGTCTGATCGAGCAGCGCCGTCATGCCGGTATACGTCACGAATCCGACGCCGAGTGCCACCATGAGCTTCACCACCAGCGGCACGATCAGGGTGGAGATCACGGCTCCACCGGCAAGCAGCGGCAACGGCATCAGAAGGCTCCCGACACGATCCAGAACGCCTGCAGGAGCGCCCCGGCCATCACGATCAGGCCGATGATCTCGGCCACCCGGCAGGCCTCTTCCATCGGCAGTTCAAGGGATGCTCCCCACAACGTTATCGTCGGGGATGCAGGACAGCTTCTACTACCGTAGAAACCGCTCTGGTCGAACTCACCAATGACTTCACCGGCGTCCACTTCCGTATACAACTGCCCCTTTACATCGGTGTACTCCGTCAGGCCTGCCTCCTGCAGTATTTCGGTTTCCGACGGTATCTCCGCCTCGCATCGATGCAACCACTGTTGCTCGAGGATGGCGCACTGTATCGGCTCACCGTCACACATCGGTGGTGCAGAGCAATACCTGCCTCCGTTGGCACTGCTGCCCTCCTCTTCTCCCTCACCGCCACCATCAACTGTACCGCTCGATCCGCCGGTGCCGCTCGATCCGCCGGTGCCGCTCGATCCGCCGGTGCCGCTCGATCCGCCGGTACCACTCGATCCGCCGGTACCACTCGATCCGCCGGTACCACTCGATCCGCCGGTATCGCTCGATCCGCCGGTACCGCTCGATCCGCCGGTACCGCTCGATCCGCCGGTACCGCTCGATACCACGTACTGTCCCGTGCCACCTACGGGATGTCGATCCGTGAACGTGACGTTTCCTTCTGAATCCGTCACCACGATGATTTCACCGCCTCCCTCCTGTTGGTAGATCTCGACAGTACTGCCGTCCACCTGTTGCGTATCGGTAGGTTCAACACCTTCCGGCGGCGGTAGCGGTGACGGATATGTGGTCTCGTCTCCATTCTCGTCAGTACGCGTCATCGTGCCATCTTCATTCTGCACGCTGTACTGTTTCGGATAATCGACTGCGGAACACTCGGCACCACTGTATTCATATCTCGCCCACCAGTACGGATCTTCATTCTCGGGCAGCTTGACCGCTACTCCCTTCTGATCTGCCGCACACCCTTGCAGACACTGCTGCGCTGGTTGGTCTCCGTACACCGTCATGTACGTTTCATTGCCTGCCATGTCCTCGCAGCGATTCTCTTCCTCGTCTTCGTCATTCGCTACTTCGTACCTTCTGTACGTATCGAATTTCGTCTCTGCCGGTGGCCACATCGGTGCTCCCAACGTATTGCCATGCATTGAACTGCAATGGTAGTTACCTTCCTGTTGCAAACACTCGCCGCTCGCTTCTCCTCCATTTGTACCACCGTACTTCCTTTCATAACTGATTGTTTTACCGTCTCCGCAATACAGCGTTACACCATTTCCCGATGCCTCATACGATGCCGAACATGCTGCATCGGCGCTGTCATATTGCTCTCCTGAATGACTGATCGTCTCCCAGACATACTTCATGCCATCCTGCTGTGCCGATGACACAGCAGGAATGCCTGTCAGAATCGCGATGATGATGACGTGCCTGATCACCACGTCATCATCCACATGGCCACCACGAGTGCCATCAATGCAATGAGTTCCATCCGATTCTCCTGCCCGCGCTTCGGGGGGCGCGAAAAATCGCGCCCCCCTCCGCTCGGGATCGGCTTCAGCGGCCGAGTGCTGCCTTTGCCCACTGGATACCCTTGACGGCAAGGGCTACCGTGATGACGGCTGTGCCGACGGAAGCGATGACCGCCGGGTAAGTGCCGATCTCGGTCTCGATCGCCGACATGTCGATGGCTGCCATCGATGCGGTACCGAACGAAGCAAGGCCAATACCTGTTACAAATGCAAGCTGCTTTTTCATTGCTTTTTTCCCGTAGTTGTGGGTTAATGGAAATGTACTTGTCACGGCCGCTTTCGAGCGGCCTTTTTTCTGGACTACGTCAGCACCTTCAGTATCTGACGCACTCCCATCGCTATCGCCAGCATCAGCACGATGCTGGTCGCCATCGAATCGAACTGTTCCTGCGTCATCCCTGATGACAGGATCACTTCGGAGCCCTCTGCAAGCGTCACGACACCCGTTACCGTGCTGTCTCCGGTTTCTTCATCACTCCCGCCTGCGCTCGGGTCGAACGCATTGAACGCCTGTTCCGTCGTGGACCATTCACCTCTCACCCAGCACCCGGCAAGAACATCGAGCTTCTGCCCGTCGGTGGGCAGCCCAGTCACTTCTGCCATCGGCTCACTGAGAAGGCCCGAGTTGTAGATTTCATCATGCGCAGTGTCGTACACCACGAGCTGCGCATAGGTGCATCCGTCGGAATCCGTCCAGGCGAACGTGGCGGAATCCCCCTCGAGATTCGACGAACTGGGCTGGTAGATCGTGACGGCCATCAATCAAGCACGGTCAGCACGACGTGATTGTCGTATCCCGTCGTCCCGTCCCGTTTCTGGAATCGGCGCGTCCAGCCGCCGATCGAACACGCCACCGTGATCACGTCGCCGACATTGCCGAGGCGACGCCTGGCCTTCACGACAACGTTCCGACTCTGCGTGTCGTACTCGTCGAATCTCGGCAAGACCAGCTCGCTGTAGTGAAATTCGCCATTACTGTCAATGCGCTCGAGCTTCCCCTTGAGCGTCACGACATTCTCCGGTGATGCCTTCGGGGCACCTTGAATGGGGGATGGTTCTGCCATGTCTTGTTTCCTCTCGGTCATGCGGCCATGTCGGCCCGATAGAAGGACGGTGGCTCGGCTGCCGTGAGTTCGATCACTCGCGGCCGCACGCGCAATGCCGTCACGTTCAGTTCCTTCGCGATATCAACACCCACTGCGAGCAGCTGTTGCCGGTATCGGTAGAAGGTCGCTCGGCTCATGCCCTGCTCGGCAATGTTCTCTCCGCGCATGTAGGCATGAAACACGTTCTGGAGACGCACGGGCAACGCCCGCACATCCTCGAAGTTCTCGCATCGGGTCATCAACCCCTCCTCTCGTTTGCGGTACTCGCTCTCGACGCTCTCGTCAGTACAACGAGCCCAGTACCTGAGGCCCGTCTGCGTCAGATTTCGCTGCTTCATCGTCACCTCGAAGCGAACCAGACCAACCTGGTCACACCAGTCGGCCAGCTCTGCGAGGTAACGCTGATGCTCGGCACCGCGCCGCTGCACGTTTCGGCGCATCTGTGCACGTATCTCCGCGCCCTTGGCGTACATCTTCGCTCTCGCGTAACGGCTGTGGCGGTTCCAGTACACCGTGTTGCCGACCGAGTCGGTATCGCCGCGCCCTATCTTCTGGCTTCGGAGCCAGTACAGGAAATCTCCGGCGTTCTCCGCACTTCCCGTCACGAAGTTCCGTGTCATGTCAAGCCGGCTGATGGTCGCGCCCATGTAGCTGATCTCGGGATGAAGGTCGCCACCCTCACCCCGTCTCACTCGCTCGACCCGTTCCCCATCCTCGAACGGTGGCAATCCGAAGGCACCCAGAATCGTGTTCGCACCTTCCTTCACCACTTCAACGCCGTACCCGAACACATTGTCCGGTCGGCCGAACCGGCCAACATTCCCGGACAACGTCACGCGCCGCCCGTCACTCACCACCAGCACACTGGTGCTGTGGCTCCCTTCGTGGATCACACCACCCGGCGTCTCCCACTCAAGCTCGCCCTCGGCATCGCATCGACTGGTGACCGAGGCGAACACCTCGGGAACGTCCCGATCATGCACTTGAGTGCATGTCACCCAGTCACAGAACGGCCTGGTCGAAACCTGCAGCATCTTGCCGATTTGTCTCACTGGTGAGACTAACTTTACGTACTACTAGCACGTAAAGTTGACCGCGCCGTAGGGTTATTCAACCCGTGGCCTGATTTCCGCCTAGACTTTCGTCTAGTCAGGACATATCCCGCCAGGTACCCCGATCGATACCCTGCTCGATGTCCGATCACGTACCCCAGCATCACCGTCACCGCACCGAACAGCATCAGACCCGAACCGATCATCACAAGATCACTCTCGCTCATCGCTTCGCTGCCTCACCCTGCTCGAGCTCGAACACGATCTCGTCGGGCGCGAATGACTCACCACAAGCCGCGCAATGGGCATGAAACCCGATCACCTCCTCGAGGACCCGCTGCCCTTCCGCGCACGTCGCGCAGTACCCCTGCGATTGCGCCGATACCGCTGCCACCGGCGATACAGCCGTGCCGCAATACGCATCACACGCATTGCTTTCCAGATCGTCATTCACTGCGCTCTCCGTCAAGATGTCGACGGGATCGCATAATGGACATTCTTGTCCTATGGGTCAAGCATGTCCCAGTGGACAGCTACGGTTTGTAACACTTAGGCTTACTGCTCCATCTATCAAGAGGAGATGCCGGAATGCAGGCCTCTGAGTACCTAGACCTACTCAAACAACGTCATCAATGGACGGACTACCGCATCGCGCAAGAATTGAAGGTCGAGCCGCAACTGATATCGAAGTACCGCAGAGGCCTTCGCTTCTTCCCCGACGAAACCGCCATTCAGATCGCCGAATGGCTTGACCTTGAACCACTGTCGGTTCTGGCGGACATGCACGCACAACGGGCGAAGAGCGACAAGGTACGCAAGGTATGGCGTCAGGCCTCCGGCGTGAGCGTGTTCATTCTGTCGTTGAACATCCTTGCGCATCCCTCTGTGAAAACTGATGTTCCGTCCAGCGCCAACATCGTGCATGGCAGGGATTATGCGCAATGTGAGCGACGCCATCGGCGAAGAACTGCATCAGCCGCTACGGCGCGGCCACCGGCCCCCGACGCGCGGCGCGTGCTTCCAGTTGGGACGCGCCACGCGCGGCGTACGTACCCGTTCACGGCGTACCGACTTGCATCCACGCACCACCAGTATATGCTTGTAAGCGCCTGCGATTCAGGGTTCCTGGCGTTTGAACCTGCCTCTGGTTCATGCTCCACGGCATGAGCGCGTCGAGTGCCTCATCCGTGTCCGCAGTGGCAACACTGGCAATGACTTGCTGCAGGAAGGCAAAGGGTTCGATGCCGTTCGCCTTCGCCGTTTCGATCAGGGTGAACATCGCCGCCGAGGCGTGCGCACCTGCGGGACTCGTGCTGAACAGCCAGGCCTTGCGGCCAACGGCAAAGGGACGGATCACATTTTCGGCCATGACGTTGCTGATGCGCAGCTGCCCGTGCTCGCAGTAGCGCTCCAGATGATCCCACTGATTGAGCGTGTCGTTGATCGCCTTGCGTGTGAGGGTGTCGGGTGCCACCTTCGGCTGCTTCTGCTTGAGCCAGCGCCTGAGACTTTCGAGTTTCGGCACGGCGTGCTGCTGTCGCATCTCGAGGCGCTCGTCGGCATCGAGATCCTTCCAGTCGCGCTCGAGCCGGTAGAGTGCATTGATGCGCGAGAGCATCATGCTCGCAACACTCGGCGTCCTGCCTTTCTTCGGCTTCGGCTGCGTTCGGATCGCCTCGACGACTTTCCTCCGTGCATGATCCCGGCAGCCGAGGTGCACGAGGTTTCTGGCTGCGCACGGTCCATCGTGGCCACTGTGTAAGCGTTCACGGCGAGCTGACTTGCATCCGCGCGCTGTCCGTCTACGCTTGAAGTTGTCAGGAACTTGTCGAGCATGACGTCGCCGTGTCTCAACTCCGAAAACCGCCCAGGCCCAGCTCGCTCGAAGAGGCCCATCAGGTCATCGATGAGCTGTGGAGTGTGGTCGAGGATCTGCGGCAGCAGGTCGAGGAGCTGACGGCGCGGATCGGGAAGAGTTCGCGCAACTCCTCCAGGCCACCTTCGAGCGACTCACAGTCGCAGAGGGCGAAGCGTCGCAGGCGAAAGAAGTCCTCTCGAAGCCAGGGTGCCCAACCGGGTCACAAGCGAAACGAACGCTCGCTTGATCCCGAGTCCTCGGCCGATGCCATCGAGCGCTGTTTTCCCGAAGGTGGACGCTGGTGAGCGCCCGGGCGGTGTTCCTGATGGTTCACTTCTCGCGGGGCAAGGAAGCCGCCTCTGATCTGCTCGGTCGCTTTCGCGGGTTTCTGGTCACCGACGACTACGTGGCCTGCGACCGTTACGACAATGCCTGTCGTCAACTGTGCCGGGCGCATCTGATCCGTCACTTCGTGGCGATGAACGAGCGGCGTGCTCGCGCCGGAAAGGTCGGCGCCAGACTGCTGCTGATCGCCCATGCACTGTTTCGAATCCGGCATCGCCGGGAAAGCGGTGGGTTCGACGAATCGCGTTATCATCGGCGCGTCGAACGACTGCAAAAGAGCTTTCATCAAACCCTTGAGCGTGGTGCGCGACTACGGGTCGACTCGCATACCCAGCGACAATGCCAACGCCTGCCTGGCCGCGAAGCGATGTGCTGGACGTTCCTCGAGGACAACCGCATTCCGCTGACGAACAATGTCGGCGAGCAGGCCCTGCGGGGCTACGTGATCTGGCGCAGGATCAGCTTTGCCTCGCAGTCGTATCAGGGTGATCAGTTCCGCCCCTTGATCCTCACCTTGGTGGGCACGGCAGAGAAGCTCGGTATCTCCAGCTATCACTATCTGCGAACGGCAGCGAAGGAGTACATGGAGACGGGACGGGTACAGACTCGTCTGCTCTTCGACACGCCGCGTCTCGCTGGCTGAGTCGTCAGCCCCGTTGAATCCCCCCGCAATCCACGCCCCGGATGCTTCAGTGCCCGCTGTAGCGCCGTGAACGGGTACGATGTCGCGCTCCTCCCGCAGAACACGGTTCTATGCCCGCAGTCTCCGAAGTTCCTCACGTTCGGATTCGGCGGCAACCAGATCACCGCCCCGGGCTTCGTCAGCCTGTTGCATCCATCGGCGAACCGCAGAATCGGTGAGATCGAGATCACGACAGACCGCGGACACCGGACCGATCACCACGACGGATCAGGTCAACCACTTTCTGCTTGTACTCTGGCGTGAACTTCCGACGGATACGTTGAGTTCTTGACTTCTTCATGTGACACCTCTCGATACATTATTGCTTCAGGAAGGTGTCTACGAAACTGGGGGGAGGTTCACACCATGACAGTTCTTGATAAGGTGTTTTTTAATAAGGTGTTCGGCGTTGCTGGGGACGACCAGTGCGTGTTCGGAATTCGGAAGTGAATGGTAAGCAGAGCAGTTGACATTCAAGCAGATATTGGTGTCAATGACGCCGGTGGCAGGTTGACCGCTCACGTTCCGGAGACGTAGATAGTGACACAGTAGTGCTATTCAAATCTGTATGCTAGATAAGCTACACTGAGTATAGTAAGTGCCCCGCCAGCAACCTGCAACAAATGAATTACTTCCGACAAAAAACAAAAAGACATTATCATTACAGCAACGGGTATTAAATACAGCATCATTCCGGCTAGGTTCGCAGAAATATATTTTAGAGCGTGTAAATAAAAAACAAATGCTAAAAAATATTGCAACACACCGGAAGCAATAGCTATAATATTTTCTTGAATTGGCTGTTTTTCCCAGCCAGCAAAGGGGAAAAAAGCAACCAAACCCAACATGCAGCAGAAGCTAAGTTGTCCTGCTAGCAGCACAACAGGTTGTTGATTGCTAATTATTTGTGAGGAAAAAAACACGTAAAGAGCAGCGCAAAATACACCCGACAGCACCCAGAAATATCCCCACAAGCTGTCTTTCTCTAAAGATGTTATGTCTGGCAATGCGACTAGCAGTACCCCGAAAAATGAAACGGCTAATAGTGTAAAAAAAATTCCTTTATCTCTGATATTTCGTCTGAGCAATAAAAACGACAAAATTACAATCATCAGCGATTCCGTTGAAAACAATATTGAAGTAGTGCTTGCAGATATTAAAGCCATCCCATGCAGGCTAAACAGGTAAGCTAAAAAAGGCTCCAAAAGACCCAATAAATAATTTCTCAGCATGCCGGCTTGCAGCGATATTCTTTGTTTTTTTAACAATAAAAATAACCACGAAAAGAGCGTGGCAGAAAACAATTGAGTTATAAATAATTGATTTGAGTTGAACTGACCAAGGCTTTTTTTGCTCAAAATGATTGCTGCTGCCCAACAAAGCACGGCCAGCAAAGAATAAATTACGCCTATTGAGTTGTTAGTTTTTGATCGGAGCGTTTTCATAAGTTCTCGGAGGGAAGGGGTTGAAAAAGATGCTTTCTTTTGTGATTTCAACACCCAGAAACTCCCCGTAATAAGGGTGGTTTTGAGTAAACTCCTCTAGTGTTACGTAAAAGAGAACATTCCAATTAAATATTAAAGGATCTGTCGCATCGATAGAAAGTAATTGGCGCGAGTCAGTCGTGAGCGTCTTGGGAATTAGTACGTCTGTATGATAGAAGCCAGAGTAGTAAGCCCCGAAATTTTTTCCTGAAACAGGACAGCCTTTTCTATCTACGGGAGTTTGATTGTGCCATGTTGTCGACAGTTTGTTTGGATGACCTATCTTGGGCTCAAGCGGTCAATGCAAAGGTCTGACCGAGTATATCGACAGGTCTTGACCAGTTCAATGTCTTTCGTGGGCGCTTGTTCAGTTTGCACGCCACCTCGTCCAGCCGCTCCTGACTGTGGATCGACAG